>ENA-UOOI01000113-UOOI01000113.1-fermentation-metagenome-genome-assembly--contig:-NODE-113-length-97006-cov-32.132417_pt1 | contig 97006 bp, 90 predicted proteins | sample MGYA00245779_ERZ724027 | MGnify/ENA primary metagenome ERZ724027 (study PRJEB28704, sample SAMN03018318) | fermentation metagenome | biome: anthropogenic terrestrial biome; feature: soil; material...
CCGGTTCAGCCAGCGGCTTCATTTTGACGAACCACTGTTTTGAGACACGCGGCTCCACAACCGTTCCGCAGCGGTAGCAGGCGCCGACATTGTGCTTGATGGGTTCCACCCTGACAAGGTAGCCCTGCTCTTTCAGTTCCTCAACGATTTTTTTGCGCGCTTCAAGGCCGGACATCCCGGCGTATTTTCCGCCGTTTTCATTGATGCTTCCGTCGTCGTTCATCACGTTGATGACTTCCAGGCCGTGGCGCCTGCCGACCTCAAAGTCGTTTGGATCGTGGGCGGGCGTAATCTTTACCACGCCGGTCCCGAAATCACGTTCCACATATTCATCCGCAATGACCGGGATCTCACGCCCGACAAGCGGCAGGATCAGCGTTTTGCCGACAAATTTGCGGTAGCGCTCATCATCGGGATGAACCGCCACAGCGGTATCGCCCAGCATGGTTTCCGGACGGGTGGTCGCAAGCTCCAGATACCCGCTGCCGTCTTTGAACGGATAGCGGACATGCCAGAAAAATCCGTCGCGCTCGGAATACTCCACTTCTGCGTCGGAAATGGTGGTCTTACAGTGCGGACACCAGTTGACAATCCGTTCGCCGCGGTAAATCAGACCCTTTTCGTACAGCCGTACAAATACTTCGCGCACGGCTTTGGAACACCCTTCATCCAGCGTAAAGCGTTCCCGATCCCAATCGCAGGAGGAACCCATCTTTTTCAGCTGCCCGACAATACGGCCGCCGTACTTTTCTTTCCACTTCCAGGCGCGGTCCAAAAACGCCTTGCGCCCAATATCTTCTTTTGTCAGGCCCTCTTTGCGCATCTGCTCCACAATTTTCGCTTCCGTTGCAATGGAGGCGTGATCGGTGCCCGGCAGCCACAGCGCGCTGTAGCCCTGCATCCGCCGCCAGCGGATCAGAATATCCTGGAGGGTCTCGTCCAGCGCATGACCCATGTGAAGCTGGCCGGTAATATTCGGCGGCGGGATAACAATCGTGTATGGCTTTTTCGCCGGTTCCCGCTCGGCATGAAAGTATTTTCCGTCGAGCCAGAACTGATATATCCGGTCTTCCACTTCCTGTGGATCGTAGGTTTTGGCAAGCTCCCTGTTCATGTTTTCTGCTTCCTCCTATAATTAGAACCCAGCACCCTGCCCGCCGAAACGGGATCTAACAGAGTTATAAATAAATATTATGCCATGGACGCAGCCGTTTGTCAAACGGTTCAATTCACCGGAACCGGCGACACGCATCCCCCGATAACCGCGCAGTCAACTGCAACGGCCGTGCAGAGCGCCAACGGAACATCGGCGCCGCAGGGGATTTCAATGGCATAGCAGTCACCGTGGCGGTTCCAGCAGCGGCCGTGCGTCATAATGACGCGCGGCTGCTCAGGCGGCCGGTCTTCTACAATATCAAACGAACGCACCAGAATATTACCGCGAAACCGCCAGCGGACCCCTTTGAAACACACGGCGCGATGAGAAGCCTCTGGCCTGACTGTAACCCTGATATGCCGGCTGCCCGCAGATATGGAATAGTGAACGTCGGATGGAAATGTAACTCCTGACATCCGCGCTGCGGAAGAACCATCTTCGCCGCGCAGCGTATACCGGCAGCCGAGAGATGTGGGTTCCCCTGCTACTCTGTAAGCCGGATTTCCGCAGGAATCTAAAACGGCAAACAGGATCCTGTCTCCACTTTCCGGTTTAAGAAAAAAGTGCAAACAAACCCCTCCCTTTCCTTTTCACCATGCAAAAATTCCTAAATTATCATATCATCTTTCCTGGAAAACGGCAATATCGGCTGCGATAAAAAACACCGGAGGTTTGACGAAGTATGCTATAATATTTTCATCAGTATATGGAGGAATTGGAAATGGGCATCCTGAGGAAATGGAAAAGGCTCTGGCTGCTTCTGCTCGTTCCGGCTGCGTGGATACTGACCTCGGCGGCATCCGCACATCCGGATTTTGCGGAATGGTATGCCCGCACGGTTTATTCGGGACTGTCGCACACAGGAAACGCCGTGACTTCTCTCGCCCCGTTTTCGGTCGGGGAACTTCTCGTCTGCATTTTGGCCGTTCTGCTTCTGTTTTTTTTGATCCGGTTCTGCATCCGGATGGTTCGGCGAAAAGGACGCCGCGGAGAAACCGCCGCAAAATTTGTCATAAACCTCGTCTGTTTCTTCGGAATCGTCTATTTTCTTTTTGCGGTCAACTGCGGAATCAATTACCACCGGCTGACCTTTGCGCAGACATGCGGGCTGACGGTCCGGCCTTCTTCCAAAGTGGAGCTTATCCGCCTGTGCGACAGTCTGGCAAAAGATGCCGATACATACCGGACTCTGGTTCAAACCGACAGCCATTCTGTTGCAAAACTAAGCGGAAATTATCATGAAACCGCCGAGGAAGCAAAAAAATCTTTTGACTGCCTACATACCGAATACCCTTTACTTTCCGCCGGGTACGGCGCGCCGAAACCCGTTTTCTTTTCTCGGCTGATGTCCCGCTGCAATATCACCGGCATGTTTTTTCCCTTTACGTTTGAAGCAAATGTGAACACGGACGTGCCGGAATACACAATTCCGGCAACCATGTGCCACGAACTCACTCATTTAAGGGGCTACATGCGCGAAGAGGAAGCAAATTTTATCGGATATCTCGCCTGCGAAAAAAGTTCCCGCGCGGATTTTCGGTATTCCGGAACTATGCTGGCTTTTACCTATTCCTACAATGCCCTATGCGGCATTGACGGCAGTGCCGCCAGCAATGTCTACACAAAATTAAGTGCCGGAGTGCGCCGCGATCTCGCTTATAATTCCGCTTACTGGAAGCAGTTTGAAGGACCTGTAGCCAACGTTTCAGAAAAAGTGAACAACAGTTACCTGAAAGCCAACAGCCAGAAAAACGGGGTGCAGAGCTACGGCCAAATGGTGGACCTCCTGCTGGCGCTGCAGCGGACGGGAAAAGTTCATTAGAAGACCGATCCATAGACGGCAAAGGGCGTTCCGCGGATTTTGCGGAGCGCCCTTTGTCTGTTTTATGATTCAGCTGCTACTCAACCATTAACTGGCAGATCTTGTTGGAAAAATCCACCGGGTCTTCAATAGAGATCCCTTCAATCAGCAGGGACTGCGTATACAAAAGCGAAGTGTATTCTTTCAGCTTCTCTTTATCATTTTGGTATAGGTCACACAGCTTTTGGAAAATCGGGTGGTTAGCGTTAATTTCCAAAACACGCTGGGCTTTGACTTTTTCTTTGTCGGCATTCGGCATGGAATTCAGCACCTTTTCCATTTCCATGGAAATGGCGCCGTTGGTGGAAAGACAGACCGGATGTGTCTTTAGTTTCTGCGAAAGGATAACATTGCTGACTTTTCCGTCCAGCGTATCTTTCATAAAGCCGAGCATGTCCTTGTTTTCCTCAACTTTTTGGGCCGCTTCTTTTTTCTCTTCTTCTGTTTCCAGCCCGAGGTCATCCGCCGAGACCGATTTGAATTCTTTGTCGTCGTACTTCATGAGCATACGGACGGCGAATTCGTCAACCGGATCCGTCATATATAAGATTTCGTAGCCGTGATCCTTGACGGTTTCAGTCTGCGGAAGTTTTTCCACCCGGGCAATAGAATCGCCGCAGGCGTAATAAATATATTTCTGGTCGGTCTTCATGCGCCCGATGTATTCTTTTAAGGTAACGAGTTTTTTCTCTGTGGAAGAATAGAACAGCAGCAGATCCTGAAGCACGTCTTTGTGCATGCCGTAATCCTGATAGATCCCATACTTTAACTGCAGCCCGAAATTCTTAAAGAATTTTTCATAGGCTTCCCGGTCATTTTTCAGCATATTTTCCAGTTCAGAATGGATCTTCTTTTCCAGGCGCTGCGCAATCAGTTTCAGCTGACGGTCATGCTGGAGCGTTTCACGCGAAATATTGAGCGACAGATCCTGCGAATCTACAAGCCCGCGGACAAAACTGAAATAATCCGGAAGAAGGTCGGCACATTTGTCCATAATCAGCACGCCGTTGGAATACAGCTGAAGGCCTTTTTCGTAATCACGGGTATAAAAATTGAACGGCGGCCGGGACGGGATATACATCAGGGCATGGAATGTCGTTGCGCCTTCCACATACATGTGAATGGTTTTGGCCGGATCTTCGTAATCGGAAAACTTATCTTTGTAAAACTGATTGTACTGCTCCTGCGTGATCTCGTTCTTGTTTTTACGCCAGAGAGGAACCATGCTGTTGAGGGTTTCATTTTCCGTATAGGTTTCGTACTGATCTTTGGTGCCTTCCTTTAGACGGCTCTTTTCGACGTCCATCTTAATGGGATAGCGGATATAGTCGGAATATTTCTTCACAAGGGTTTTCAGCGTGTAAGTATCCAGATACTGGCTGTATTTTTCGTCATCCGAATCCGCTTTCAGCTTCAGCAAAATTTCTGTTCCGCGGTCAGACTTCTCACAGGGTGCCACCGTGTATCCTGCCGTGCCGGAAGATTCCCACTGCCACGCCTCTTCGCTGCCGAATGCCCGGCTCTGGACCGTCACTTGGGAACTGACCATAAAGGCCGAATAGAAACCGACCCCGAACTGGCCGATAACCTCGACGTCTTTTTTATCCTTCATTTCCTGTTTAAATTTAAGGGAACCGCTCTTGGCAATCGTGCCCAGGTTATTTTCCAGTTCCTCTTTTGTCATACCGCAGCCATTGTCGGTAATGGTCAGCGTTCCTTTTTCTTTATCCGGAAGAATCCGGATCACAAAATCATCGCGGTTCAAACCGGTTTTTCCATCCGTCAGCGCCTGATAATACAGTTTGTCTATTGCATCGCTTGCGTTGGAGATCAATTCCCGGAGAAAAATTTCCTTATGCGTGTAAATGGAATTAATCATTAAGTCCAAAAGGCGTTTGGATTCCGCCTTAAACTGTTTCAAAGCCATAACCGTTACCTCTTTGTCAAAAGAATTAGCACTCTTTAAGCTCAAGTGCTAATTCTCATTCTAAACCAGTCGGCGGAAAAAAGCAAGAGGATAAAATGTAAATTTTTTATGGCACAGCATTTACTCCTCCCCGGAAGTATAATCGTGATCCACCGTGACAACGGAAAAATAATGGGGATTGATGTCTCGGATAGCTTCTGCTATTTTATCCTTTAAGACGTCATCATCCATTTCAAATTCATATGGGACGCAGACGTCAAAAACCAAATTGGCATGTGTCGGGCCCCAGACAACGCGAAAATCGTGCATGGATATTTGGGGAGAGAGCCCCTGAAGCACTGCGGTCACCTGGCGCTTCAGTTCGTTTGTCCGTTTGTCGTTGGTAACGATCGGATCCATGTGAATAACAAGGTGGATCCCCTTTTTTGAGAGAAAATCCCGTTCAATGTTATCGATAATGTCATGGCTGACAAGGATGTCGCGTTCAGCCGGAACCTCGCAGTGGACGGAAGCGAAGCACCGGCCAGGCCCGTAATTATGCACGGCAAGGTCATGAGCGCCTAAAATACCGTCATAATTTTTGATGGTACCGTAAATATCTTTTACCAGCTGCGCAGAAGGCGCTTCCCCAAGCAGCGGATTGCTTGCCTTGCGGATCAGCTGATACCCGGTCACCATAATCAGCAGCGCCACCGCAACACCCATATAGCCGTCCAGATTATAACCCGTAAAACGGGTGATGAGAGCGCCGGCCAGGACGGCAGACGTAGAGATTACATCGCTTCGGCTGTCCGCCGCTGTTGCAAGAAGCGTATCGGAATGGATTAATCCGGCGACTGTTCTGTAAAAAGAACCCTGCCATAACTTGACCAGAATCGACACGGCCAAAACCACGGCCGGGATCAAGCCGAACACGGTTTTCTCCGGATGAAAAATTTTAGCGACGGAATCCTGGGCGAACTGAACGCCGACGACAAAAATCACAATGGATACAGCCAGCCCGCTGATATACTCAAACCGGGCATGGCCGAAAGGGTGTTTCCGGTCGGCGGGCTTCGCCGCCATCTTAAAGCCGACAAGCGTAATGACGGAAGAAGCCGAATCACTCAGGTTGTTGACAGCATCCGCCGTAATTGCAATGCTGTTGGAAAGAGTGCCGGCCACAATCTTGATGGCAAACAGGAACAGGTTGGTGACAATGCCGACAATTCCTGAAAATTTCCCGTAATTTTCACGCGACTGAATGCTTTCCGTGTCTTGATAATTCCTGATAAACAAACGAATCAGCAGCCGAGTCATACCGGTGCCTCAAAGAGGCTGCCGCCGTGGCAGTCAATGGCAACCAAAAGGGGAAAATCCCGGACAATCAGCTTTTTGACGGACTCACAGCCGAGGTCCTCGAAGGCAATGACTTCCAGCGATGTAACGCATTTGGCCGCCAGCGCCCCCGCTCCGCCGATAGCACAGAGATAGACCGCGCCGCTGCGGCGGATGGCATCCACCACAGCCTGGGAGCGGTTCCCTTTGCCGATCATTCCTTTCAGGCCGAGGCTCAGCAAGCGGGGCGTATAGCCGTCCATCCGCGCGGAAGTTGTCGGCCCGCAGGAACCAATCGGCCGGCCCGGAGGAGTCGGCGTAGGCCCCGCGTAATATACCGTTGCCCCGGACAAAGGGAACGGGGGCTCTTCACCGCGGTCCAGCATGGCAAAAATCCGCTTATGCGCAGCATCCCGCGCCGTAAAAACAGGCCCGCTCAGAAGGACCTTTTCCCCGGCCCGCAGCGTACCGGCAGTGCAGGACATATCTTCGGAATTAATTCGAATGGTATCCATGATTTATACCTCCCAAAATGAAAAGCAGGAAACCGCCTTCCGGTTCCCTGTCTATATGGCTCTTGCACACGTTTCTCTGCTTTCACAAATTCACAGCATATTTTTTTTCTTTAAGATTACGAAGACAACGCCCATGCAGACTACGGACAGCAGCACGGGGAACCAGAAATTTGCCAGCGGCAGATTGCTTACATTCATCCCGTAAATTCCGGATATCACGGCGGGTATGGAAAGAAGCAGTATGACCGAAGTAAGAACCTTCATTATGATATTCAGGTTGTTGGAAATCACCGACGCGAAAGCGTCCATGGTTCCTGATAAAATATTCAGATAAATACCCGACATTTCGATAGCCTGTTTGACTTCAATCAAAACATCTTCCAGAAGATCCTGATCCTCGTCATACAGCTTGATCACCCTGCCGCGCATAATCTTCTCCAGCGTGATTTCGTTCCCCTTCAGAGATGAGGAAAAATAGACAAGGGATTTTTCAATATCCAAGAGCTGCAGCAGCTCTGAATTTTTCATGGAACGGCGAAGTTCCATTTCAACATAGTTGCTGATTTTTTCTATTTGTTTCAGGTACTGCAGGAAGCGCTCTGCAACGCGGAGCATGACTTGCAGGACAAAACGGGTTTTCAGGTTGGTTTCAACACCGCGCACAAGCCCCTGCGCAAATTCATCCACGACAGGATTGTCTTTGATGGAGACCGTAATTACATTCTTTTCCGTCAAGATGATTCCGAGCGGCATGGTGGTATAGGTAATGCTTTTTCCCTCTTTTTCGACAATAGGGATATCAATAACAATCAGCGTATTGTTACCTTCATGATCAATATGGGAGGATTCTTCCTCATCCATTGCCGCCCGGAAAAAATCCGGTTCAATATCAAACGTGGAAATCAAACCGTTCACTTCCCGGTCATCCGGCGAAACACAGTTGATCCAGCATCCCGGCCGACACTCCGTAAGACGCACCATACGGTTCTCTTCGGTCTTGTAGTAGGACAGCATTGTGATCATCTCCTTTATGAAATTTTTTCCGGCTGCTGCCATATGGGTCAGGTTTCACAATGCCACCCCCTTTTAATTCAGTCACGGGTTCTATTATAGCATATAAAACTGAGATTGCAATCGTACTGCGGATATTTCGCGCACTATCTTTGAAAACGAATTTCTAACGCTTAAAAAGCCCGTTTTTGCTCCAATTTCAGCCGATACAGCAAAAATCGGGCAATTTGGGCAGAAAAAAGCAGGGCCGGCATTCTTCCGCTTTTTCGGAAAACACCGCCCCTGCGCTGAAAACCGAGCTCAGCTCTTCCGGCTGAAAATCTGCATGATATCGGTAAAATCGTCGTCCTCCGTTCCACTCGATTCCTTTGTCTTTTTTTCAGCAGCTGTGCCGGCTGATTTCCCTTCTTTTTCCTCTTTCTTTTTTGGAAACGGTTCTTCGTTTCCCGTAGTGGGAAATCCCGTCGCGATTACGGTTACGCTCATTTCATCATCCATATTTTCATCAAACGCAGCGCCCCAGATAATATTAGCATCCTCGTGCGCCTGGGCTGAGATCATGGAAGAGGCGGTTTCAATCTCGTCCAGCCCGATATCGGGTGAAGAAGTGATATTGATGATAACGCCCTTTGCGCCATTGATGGCAGTTTCAAGAAGGGGGCTTGAAATGGCCATATTGGCGGCAGTTTCCGCTTTATCCTTGCCGGAAGCGTGACCCACACCCATATGCGCATAGCCGGCGTCCTTCATTACGGCGGTCACATCGGCGAAATCCAGATTGACAAGACCCGGCAGTTTGATAAGATCCGAAATGCTCTGGACACCCTGCCGCAGAACATCGTCGGCAACAGAGAACGCATTCAGCAAGGTAATGCGCTGCTCGCTGACAAGTTTGAGACGTTCATTGGGGATTACGACGAGGGAATCCACATGATCTTTCAGCGCAGAAATGCCGCTTTCTGCCTGCTCCATACGGCGCCGGCCCTCAAAATCAAACGGTTTGGTGACAATCCCAACCGTAAGGACACCCATATCGTGCGCAATTTCGGCGACGATAGGCGCCGCGCCCGTTCCCGTGCCGCCGCCCATACCGGCCGTGATAAAGACCATATCGCTGCCGCGGATGGCCGCAGCAATTGCTTCACGGCTTTCGTCGGCAGCTTTCTGACCCATTTCGGGTTTGGAGCCCGCCCCTTTTCCATGGGTTACCTTTTCCCCGATCTGAATCTTCTGAGTAGCCTTGGAACGGTACAGGGCCTGCCTGTCTGTATTGATGCTGATAAACTCAACACCCTGCACGCCGCTTGTCACCATTCGGTCGACGGCATTCCCGCCGCCGCCGCCTACCCCAACTACTTTTATCTGTACGACATTGTCAAAATCGTTGTCGATCTCAAAAGGCATTTGCCGCATCTCCCTTAATAATATCTGTTTATCTGTCAAAATCATTGAATTTCCGATCTGACCCATAAAGAACATTATACACTATTTCAATACAAATTCAATCCGTTTTTTCTAACTGAAAAAACCGTTTATTTCCCCGCAGCGCTTGACGAAGACACGCTGTAATCCGGATCAAAATAGGCCTTGTCGGTATCCGCTACAACGGACATATTCAGCGTACCTTTCTCAGTGCTTTTAATATTACCGGTCAAAAGCACTTTTGCAAAACGGAGCTTATAATCCAAATCCGTCGGCATGCCGAGGTTGATGCTGATACGATTGTCGTACAAAACCACAATCCGGTAGGGCTTCGAAAAATCGACCGACGTAATCGTTTTAAGGCCGCTTTTTTTCAGGGCGTCCATCACGTTCGTCAGGAGAGTTCCGTTCGCCGAATCCTGAAAAACAATTGTTTTCCCCACCTGAGCCTGTTTTGCGGAAATTCCTTTCAGCACCGTGCAGTTTTCGGCAGAGTGGCTGCTGATTTCCAATACGCGGCCGTTTTCTCCGAGAATGGCATATTTATTACCATATGCTACGGATCCATAAATAGGATCTTCGCATACATGGATCTCAATCGACGCCGGGAGTTTCCGGGTTACCTGAACAGCACCAAGATAAGGAAGTTTTTTCTGAATGTTTGCAGCCGACGAATTTGCCCCGGTGAGAAAAAGGTTGTCCCCTTTTTCAATACCGCTCGCGCTGATAATCTGCTGCTGAGAATACCTCGATGATCCGGTTACCCGGATATCCGTAATCTTAAACAGAACGGTAAGGGAAAGGACGGCGGCGGCGGAAAGCACCAGAACAAACAAAAAAAAGTAGAAGAACAGCAGCACATGCCGCCGGTGTCTGCGGCGCCGCTCAGCCCGCTGCCGCGCTACACCGGAAAAGTCCTGCGGAAAATTCCCGGGACCCTTGTCTGCAGAAACAGGGCGGTACTCCCCGCTGGCGCGGTCGTAAACGCGCGGCGGGTCTTTCCGGGATTTTCTTGATTCTTTCTGCACGCTGCTTCCCCCTGTTTCCTTTATTGAATTCGTTTGATATCGGCGCCAAGTGAAGCAAGGTTTTCCTCCATGAACTCATAGCCGCGGTCCAGATGATGAAGGCCGCAGATTTCTGTGGCACCATGCGCAGCCAAACCAGCCACGACAAGCGCCGCTCCGCCCCGAAGATCAGTCGCTTCGACGCAAGCTCCCGACAGATGGCTGACACCTTCTACCACGGCAACACGTCCTTCAACTTTGATATGCGCGCCAAGCCTCATTAGTTCCCCGACATGTTTATATCGGCTTTCAAAGATATTTTCCACAAAAATGCTGGTTCCGTCTGCAATAGAAGTCATTGCCATAACCGGTGCCTGAGCATCCGTTGGAAAACCAGGATACGGCATGGTTCGGACATTCCGAATCCGGTTCAGGCGATCCGGCGCGGTGATGCGCACCCGATCCCCCTCCAGTTCGAGACGGCAGCCGCTTTCTTCAAAAGCCGGGAAAACCGGTTCCAGGTGTTCCGAGATGATATTGCTAACCGTCAATTTGCTGCCAGTTGCGGCCGCAGCCGCCAGATAGGTTGCCGCTGCGATCCGATCCGGTATAACCCGGTGTTCACAGCCGGAAAGGCTGGACACACCTTCAATGAAAATTGTGCTGCCGCCGGCACCTCTGATCTTCGCTCCGCAGGAATTCAGAAAATCGGCCAGATCCCAGATTTCCGGTTCACGCGCCGCATTCGTAATGACCGTTTCCCCTTTGGCCAGAACAGCGGCAATGATAATGTTCTCCGTGGCGCCTACACTGGGGAACGACAAATTAATATTGGCGCCCTTGAGGCCGTCTGGGACAGAGCAGTCCAAGCATCCGTGGCTTTCGTCAATAGTTACGCCCATTTTTCGAAGAGCGGACAGGTGAAGGTCGATCGGGCGCGGACCCAGTTCGCATCCGCCCGGAAAAGAAAGCAGAGCTTTACCCATGCGGCTGACGATTGCCCCCAGAAAAATAATGGAGGAACGCATTTCCCGCATCAGGTGATCCGGAATATCGAACCGGTCGGCCGGCAGCGGATCAATTTCGACTTCTCCCGTGGAACACGTTACACTGCACCCGAGATGGTGAAGAATTCGAATGGCCGTATCCACGTCCGACAGCGACGGGCAGTTATGTAGCACGCATTTACCGCCGCATACCAAAGACGCTGCCATAAGGGGCAAAGTACTGTTTTTCGCGCCGTGGATCCGGATCTCTCCCTGAAGTTTTCTTGCTCCGTTAATCACCAGTTTCGGCATAACGACACCCCCACATAATCTAATTCCATATTATGCTGGTGGGGGCGCTGCGGTTACGCTTAGGTTCGTCGCCTCTCCGCAAGGACTTCTTTCATGATTTTACAGATCCTTTCGTTGGCATCCAAAATGGCCATTTTTTTGGCATTGGCCGCCAGGCTACGGATCGTTTCCGGTTTAGCGAACAGTCCGTGAACTTTTTCGCAGAGCGCCGGCCCGGACAAATCCTTTTCTTCCATGATTTCGGCTGCACCGCGCCGGACAAGCGCCATCGCGTTGTGGTACTGGTGATTTTCCGCAACATTGGGCGAAGGGATGAGAATGGAGGCCTTTCCCTGCGCTTGAATCTCGCTGAGGGTAATGGCACCGGCCCGGCAGATGACCAGATCAGCCGCCGCCAAACAGTCCGGCATATTGTCAATATATTCCCGCACGGACAGTTCTTTATGGGCGGCGAGGTTCACACCCTTTTCTTTCAGCAGATCTGGAAACCATTTTCCCCATTTGCCGTATCCGTGGATATGCTGGAACCGTCCGGTTTTTGCGCTCTCCGCCAGAAGATCGGCCGCCGCCTCATTGATTTTGCGGGCACCGAGACTTCCGCCGAAAGAAAGGATCAGCGGCCTGCTGTCAATACCCAGTTTTGCTCGCGCCTCTTCCCGCCCTGCCCGGATGATTTCCTGCCGGACGGGATTGCCCGTCAGGACGCAGCGCGCAGAAGAGTCCAGATATTTCTGCGCATCGGCAACAGCCAGCATGGTTCTGTCTGCATGCTTGGAAAGCATCCGATTCGTGACGCCCGGAAAGGCATTCTGTTCATGGATAACGGACGGAATGCACAGCTTAATGGCTTCCCGGATAACCGGGCCGGAAACATACCCGCCCGTGCCAACACAGATATCGGGGACGAAATCCCGAATGATGCGGCGCGCCTCGCGGCTGGCGGAAAAGACATGAACCAGCGCGGAGGCATTCCTCTGAAGATTTTTCCAGCTCAGCTTCCGCTGAAAACCGGAAACCGTTATGCTCCGGAACTCGAACCCTGCCTGGGGCACCAGCCGTTCTTCCATGCCGCCTTTGGCGCCGATATACAGGATCTTCACACCGGGTTCATTCTCCTTCAGGTACCCGGCCACGGCAAGGGCGGGATTGATATGACCGGCCGTCCCGCCGCCGGCAAACAGAACTTTCATTACAGCAAAACTCCTAAACTATGTTTTTTCAATGGACGAAGTCCGTGAAATGGAAAGCACCACACCCATTTCGGCAAGAAGAATAATCAGAGACGTTCCTCCGTAGCTGAAAAACGGCAGGCTGATCCCGGTATTTGGGATCGTATTGGTGGCAACGGCAAGGTTGAGAACAACCTGAAGCCCGACCTGAACCACCAAACCGATCCCCAAAAGCATGCCGAATTTGTCTTTTGCGCGGAGAGACAGGCTGATTCCCCGCCAAATCAGCATGGCAAACAGAATGATGATGATGAGAGCCCCAATAAAGCCAAGCTCTTCACAGACAATCGCAAAAATAAAGTCATTCTGCGGTTCCGGCAGCCACAGGTATTTCTGGCGGGACTGCCCAAGGCCGAGGCCCAAAAGCCCTCCCGAACCAATGGCATAAAGGGAATTCCGCGTCTGCCACGTTTTCTGAAACAGCTCTTTGCTGGCCGTGGTAAACGGATCAAGCCACCCGATAATACGGGTATTGGCGTAACTGAACTCCTTCGTAAAGCGCACAAGATAAAGGATCCCGGCACCGATCAGACCGAAGGCAGCGGCAAACCAGCGCAGTTTTACCCCGCCGATGAACAGCATAATACACCCCAGCAGGACAATGATAACAGTTGCCGAAACATGCGGCTCCCAAATCAGGAGTAAAGCCGTTACACCAAGGATCAGAATATACGGAAGCACCCCATACCGAAATGTTCCCATCCGGCTGAAATTCAGAGAAATTAAATGGGCAAAAACCAGCACAATGGCAAATTTAGCTATTTCGGAAGGCTGAAACTGCCCCAGCGGACCGAGGGAAATCCAGCGGTGGACGCCGGTCTTAGAAGGCATGAGCCGCACCAAAACAAGAAGCATATAGGAAAACAGCAGGATCGGAATGGCAAACTTGTGCAAATGGTGATAATCAAAATAAGAAATCGCAATCATCAGCGTTACGCCGACCGCCGCAAAAACGCCCTGCTTTTTAATAAAATAATAGCTGTCGTTATAGTGATAATACGCATAAGCGTAACTGGCTGAAAACATCATAATCAGCCCGATCACAAGCAAGACAAGAATCAGAAACAGAAAAGGAAGATCCATCCCGCCACGGGCGGAAAACACACGGAACTTTTTACGAACCCTCCGCGTTTTCGGCTGGTTCCGGCCGGTCTGCCGCGCACCCCCGGCCCCGCGGGCCGGAACGGCCCTTTCCGCCGTGGAAACATCCCTCATGGTTCGTCCTCTCCTTTACAGCAACACCTAATTATTAAAACACCAAAACCACGCTGATTCTGTCAAAAAAGCAGGAGATCAAAGGCTATAGGCCAAAATAAACCAGCAGGACAGCCGCCCCGCCGCACAGAATCGTTACCAGGCTGAAAACCGCGCAGATTTTCACTTCACTCCATCCGCACAGCTCAAAATGATGATGGATCGGGCTCATCTTAAACAGCCTTTTTCCATGTGTCGCTTTAAAATAAACCACTTGAAGGACAACAGAACAAATTTCACAGAGATAAATGACGCCGATCAACAAAATCAAAACCGGCAGATTCAGTGCAAAGCCAAGGGCGCACACTGCCCCGCCTAAAAACAGGGAACCCGTGTCGCCCATAAAAACCTTTGCGGGGTGAAAATTCCACACAAGAAATCCCAGGCAGCCGCCCGCAACGGCCGAGGCAAAGATACCAACCGGTTCCAGCCGCAGAATTCCGGCGATTACAAGAAACGATACGGCTGCAAAAAATGTGACGGAAGCATTCAGACCGTCGATCCCGTCCGTAAAATTGACGGCATTGACCATCCCGACAATTCCAAACAGTGAAACGGCCCAGTACCAAATTCCCCAGTCTACACTGCCGAAAAGCGGGACTAGCATCCGGCTTCCGCTTCCAGCCCGGTAAAGGGAGTACAGGTAAGCTCCCGCCACAAGAAACTGCAGCACCAGTTTCTGACGGACGTTCAGCCCTAGATTGCGTTTTTTAACGACTTTGATGTAATCGTCAAAAAAGCCGATCAGCCCAAATCCGCAGGCCATCATCAGCCCGCCCAGAACTTTCGTTCCCATGGAGAGGATTAAGGAATCTTCCCCCGACTGCTTGTAATAGAGGGGGATACACACGGCCATAGCCAGAATAATTCCGACGATAAACAGAAAGCCGCCCATCGTCGGCGTACCGTTTTTCTTTTTATGCCAAGTTGGGCCGGATTCCCGAATTGTCTGCCCAAAATTGAGTCTGTGCAGAAATGGGATCATCCATTTTCCCAGAAGAGCGGCTGTACCGAATGAAATTACTGCTGCCAGGGGTATCCAGATTGAATCCATACTGATTTTTTCCACCTTTTCCATTTGCTTCGCTTTTGCAGAAACTCACTATAGTTTCTGCCAATCTGCGCTTTCCATACCGTTCATGGCTTCCAGAACATCCGCGAAAGGAATCCCCGCGGCAATGGCGGCAGAAGCGGCGGCCAGGGCCGTTCCCGCGATACCTGGGAACTGTGTTTTTAAGCGCGTTCGGCCGATAATGCCAACTCCGACGATCTCAAAGGCTGTGATTCCCCCTGGAAGAAGGCGGATATTCCGCGCCGTAAAATCAGCGCCGTTTTGCTCCGTGGAATAGGTAACAATTTTTTGCATTCCGTGAAAATCCGGAAGCAAAGACAGGGAGTACTCGGTGACACATACGACACAGTCTCTCAGCCGCTGCACTTCGTCCTCTTCCGTGACAAGGAGAACCGCCGGCCGAATGGCTTTTTCAAGAGAACTTTCGTTTTCAACCGCTATACAGGATTCGCGGCCGCATCTGTGCAGGATATGCCTGAGCAAAGAGGCCGCTAAACTGCTTTCTTTGGTAACCGCAATAATTTTTTCTCCCGGCTTTTGATTTGCCATCCGACATTCCTCTTTTCGTACAATCCTCTGCAATTTTTATGCAACTCCTATGCAACCTGGTTGGATTCGCTGAACGTCACCGTGACGACCGTGCCTGGGGCCACCTTCGTCCCTTCTGCGATATCCTGGGTAGTAGACACCGCATTGGAACTGGTCAAAGCAGCACCGGCGATACTGATATTGAGGCCGGCCGCAGCCGCCGTTCGATTTGCTTGGGCCAACGTCAAACCTTTTAACTTTGGAACAGACACCGTTTTAGCGGAACTCTTGCTGTCTGTAAAAAGCACGACGGTTCCTTCCTTGGGTATATTTTTGCCCGGACCCGGCACCTGGGAAATTACTTTCGGGCCGCTGCCATAGACAACAGCTGTAAGCCCCTCTTTGGTAATCGCATTTTTGGCTTCTGCTACGGTTTTGCCTACAACCTCCGGAGATACTCCATCCAGCTTTTGCAGTTCCTCATCGGTATACTTTGGCTCCACGCCCAAATACGGCAGGACTTCCGTCATCGTTTTGAGAAAAGTCGGTCCGGCAACCTGACTGCCGTAATAACCGTTGGGGCCATGCGGCTCATCGTAAAAGACCAGCATGGCAACCTGCGGATCGTCGGCCGGGGCAAAGCCGCAGTAGGACGAAATATGTTCGCTCTTCCCCTTGAGTTCCGTTTTCTGAGAAGTCCCCGTTTTTCCGGCAACCCGGTAGCCTGCAATATAACCGCTTTTTGCCGTACCGGTTGTTGCGTCTTCCTGCAGAATTTTACACATTCTGCGGGAAGTTTCCGCAGAAACGACCTGACGTTTTGGCTCTGTGCTGATGGTTTTGACAATATTGCCGTCGCTGTCAAGAATCTTGGACACGACATGCGGCTGAACCAAATAACCGCCGTTCGCTACAGCGCAGCAAGCCGTTATCATCTGAATCGGTGTGATTTTGTTGGTTTGGCCGATGGAAACCTCGGCCAGATCCAACGCGGTCATGCTGCTTTCGGAACAGAAGATGCTGCGGGATTCCCCGGGCAGGTCGATTCCGGTTTTACCGGCAAAACCGAATGCGCTGAAATATTTGGAAAATAGGTTTGTGCCCAATTTCTGCCCCACCTGCATAAAGACCACATTACTGGATTTACAGACGCCCTGTGCAAAAGTAAGGTGTCCAAAACCGCCCCGCTTCCAGTCATGGACTTTTCTGCCGTTAAAGGTGAGATACCCTGGACAGTTGAACGGGGTGCTTTCAGAGACAAGGTTCTCTTCCAAAGCCGCGGACGCCGTGATCATCTTGAACACCGAACCGGGATAATACGTATCACTGACGCATTTGTTACGCCACTGTTCCAGCTGTGCGTTCTTTTTTGCCTCTGTTTTTGCCGCGCTGTCCGTTATTTTTTCAATTTCGGCGGCTTTTGTTTTATCGGCTATGACAAACGGATTGTTGGGATCAAAATCGCCCTTGACAGCCATCCCCAGGATCGCTCCCGTCTTAACATTCATGACGATCGCGCAGCATCGGTTCTGTACATTATTATCTGCGAGCCCTTCTTCAAGATTTTTTTCCAGATAATGCTGCACAACTTCATCAATCGTCAGGACAAGGCTGTTGCCGTCTTTCGCCTGAACTTCCTGTTCATACTGAAACGGCATATCGGTTCCCACGGCATTTTTCGCTTCAACCAGCCTGCCGTCCGTCCCCGTCAGTTCATTGTCGTACTCTGCCTCCACTCCGGCAAGGCCCTGATTGTCCGTTCCGGTAAAACCCAGAACGGTGGACGCAAAAGCCCCATAGCGATAATACCGTTTATAATCCTCCACCAGGCGAATTTCATTCGTCAGTTTGTTATCATTTTTAAATTTTAGAATTTGACTGCGGGTATCCGATTCCACCTTTTTCTTAAGAATTTCATAATACGATTTTTTGTTTTTACAGCGTTTTAGAATATCTTCTTTCTTCATTCCGAGTATTTTTGAAAGCCCGCTGGCAATTATGTCCTGTTTTTTGCTGTCCATATAGGCCGGGGCAAGAATCACATCCCACACGGTGGCGCTTTCCGCCAGGGGTTTCATGTTGCAGTCATAAATAGTTCCTCTCTTTGCGGTCAAAGGCGTATCCTTTAAATACTGATCAACCGCACGCATTTGAAGACTCGGTCCGTCAATCAGCTGCAGCCGAACCAAGCTGAAAATGATCGTGCCAAAACCGCCTATCACCAAAAGGAGCAGAGTTAAAACCGTCCGGCGCCATAACCGGATTGTTGTACCTTTCGCCATTGTAGCCTCCCGAATCCCTGCAAAAACACAGCCAGCTGACCTGAGCGATAAGAAATAAGAGTTAAGATCCGCTCTCAACTCTTCGTTATAACTGCATAACTGCGAAATGCCGCTGTAAATACCTATTGAAAAGATTTGCTTTTTATGACAGATAGCTTTTAACGGTTTGCAAAAAGCGCTCCAGCCAGCTGCCGCTTTCTTCACTCTGCACTACTTGAGCCTTGTCTCCCTTGGAGAGCTGCACGGTTGTAACCTGGCTCTGGCTGGTTTTATCCATTCCCAGCTTCTGCGAAGCATACGTTTCCACGGTCTTGAGGGAAAATCTGGAGTCCGATTTAATTTTGAGCTGTTTATAGATTCCCTGTTCTTCCTGAAGGGTTTTTTGGGCCTTATCTATGGAAGTTGTCAGTTCGGTCAATTGGGCCTGTCCAAAAATAAAAGCGCCCAAAATTCCCGCCAGCATGACCAAAGACAGAACAGCGGGAATGATTCGGCCCAAACCAATCCTGGTCTGGCGATTCTTTTGCAGTTTCTCCCGGGGAATTTCAATGACATTTGATTTTTTCGGTGTCTCTTTTACGCGGGGCTTGGGTTCAAACAACTCAAAATCGTAGGCTTCGCTGTTTCGGTTCGCCATGGCAGTCACTCCCGTTCCAAAAATAAATTACAGTTTTATGCAAACCCGCAGCCGCGCGCTGCGGCTGCGCGGGTTTTGTTCTAATTCTTCCGGAGACGGCTGGACTCCGTGGCGAAACAATAATTTGGCCCTCGGCTTCCGGCCGCAGACGCAGACTGGAAAATCCGGCGGGCAGATACAGCCCTGACACCAATCCGCCATGCGGTGTTTGACGATACGGTCTTCCAGAGAATGGAAAGTAATCACTGCCAGACGGCCGCTGGGTTTTAAAAGGGAAAAGGCGGCGTCCAAACCTTCCGAAAGCCTGTCCAGTTCTCCATTTACCTGAATCCGCAGGGCCTGAAACGTCTTTCTTGCCGGATGGCCTTTTTTCCGCCGAACAGCGGCAGGAACCGACTCTTTAACAATATCCGCAAGCTGAAGGGTTGTTTCAATGGGGGATTTTTTTCGGGCGCGGACAATTCCGCGCGCAATAGAACGGGAATTTTTATCTTCCCCGTACCGATAAATAATATCCGACAGTTCTTTCTCGGATAGAGAATTGACCAGATCGCGGGCCGACACGCCTTTCCGGCTCATGCGCATATCGAGGGGAGCGTCATAGCGATAGGAAAAGCCTCTTTCGGGATTATCAAACTGATAGGAGGAAACGCCTATATCCAAAAGCACACCATCTACCTGCGGCATAGAATGCGCAGCCGCAGCTTCCTGCATCTGGGCAAAATTGCACTGCACAACCGTTACACAGGGATAATCTTTCAGTCGTTTTTTTACGGTCAGCACAGCATCCGGATCCTGATCGATCGCAAGCAGCCGGCCGGTGGTCAGCTTTTCTGCAATCGCCTGCGAATGGCCTCCCCCGCCCGCCGTACCGTCAATGTAGAAACCCTCAGGACGGATATTCAGGCTTTCAATTGTTTCATGAAACAAGACCGGTCTATGGGAAAATTCCATTTGTTTCACCGCCTATATTACAATTCAAGGGAATCCATAGCCTCAGCAATACTGTCCTGCGTCAGCGTAGAATTAAAAGCCTCCCAGCGCTCAGTATCCCATATTTCCGCTCGGCTGGAGGCGCCAATGATCGTCACATCTTTGGAGAGGCCGGCATAATCCCGCAGCGGCTGCGGAATTAAAAAGCGGCCCTGCCTGTCCGGCTGGGCCTCAACCGCGCCGGAAAAGAAAAAGCGCTGAAGACCCCTCGCCCGGGAAAGCGGCATAGCACCGATTTTTTCCTGCATTCTTGTCCACTCATCCGGCGATAAAACAAAAAGACATCCGTCCAGTCCTTTGGTAATAAAAAAGGAAGACCCCAAATCTTCACGGAATTTGGACGGCATAATGACTCGCCCTTTGGGGTCAATATTATGCTGGTATTCTCCGATCAACATAATCGTTCTACTCCCAACCGACCGTGAAACGTAAAGTACCACATAATGCTACTTGGCTCCACTTACCACCACTTTATGGTATGATTATATCCTATTTATATAAAAAATGCAACTGATATTTTGTTGGTCAGGAAATAATTGGAATTACTAAAAACGGTATTATTACCATATTTTGTATCATTATTGAAATAAAAAATAAACGCCTCTAAATCTAGGGGCGTTTCATTATTTTACTTCTTTCAAAAATCAGATTTTCCCATTCCGCTGGGAAGCACGGATATTCTGCCGAACTTTTTTAGTTTCCGCCAGAAGCTGTGTCAGATCGTCTTCCGTCCGTTTCATCAAATCATCTACATAGTCATTGGTAGCACGGCGCATCTCCCGCGACTTTGCCTGCGTCTGGCTGAGGAGCTCATTAGCCTGCTGCTGAGCCTGCCGTGTGATCTCGTCCTGAGCGACCAGTGTTTTTGCGCGCTCCTGCGCCACCCGGACCATTGTTTCTGCTTCGCGCTTGGCATTTGCAATGATTTTGGAACGGTCGGCAACAATCGATTTGGCCTGATGGATCTCTTTGGGAAGGGTTTGGCGGATTTCATCGAGAATCTGCCTTACCTGCGCACCGTCCAAAACGGCGCGTCCATGGCTCAGTGGAAGGCTCCACGCCTCTTCCACCATGCCGTCCAGCTCATCGATTAAGTCATCCACGCTCATTTTGTTTCCCTCCCGTACAAAGCCGCTGCTCAATATCCTTTAAGATACACGGCGGTACAAAATTGGAAATATCGCCGCCAAAACTGGCAACCTGTTTGACACCGCTCGAACTCAAAAACATATTTTCGGCGGTCGTGTTCAAATAAACGGTTTCCAATTCGGGGTTCAGCTTTTTATTAATCAGGGCCATCTGAAATTCATACTCAAAATCCGACATAACCCTCAGGCCTTTTACAATCGCCGTGGCTTTCCGCGTACGGGCATAATCTGCAAGGAGACCGTCAAATCCAACGACTTCCACATCCTTCATATCGGCTGTGCACCGTTTTAGGAGCTCAATCCGCTCTTCCAGCGTAAAAGCCGTTTGCTTTGCAGGATTGACCAGGACGGCGACGATAATATAGTCAAATATTTTACGGGCACGGTTGATAATGTCCATATGGCCAAGGGTCACCGGATCAAAACTTCCCGGACAAATCGCAATTTTCATGATTCCGTCACATCTTCTTTTCGATAAACTGAAAGAATAATCTTTCCGTAGCGGTAAGACCGAATACGCTGAAAACCGCCTGCGGTTTCAGGCATCTCCTCGTCGGAAGGATTTTCGCAGATAATGGTTCCGCCTGGATTCATGCGCGCGGCCGCCTGAGGAAGGGCTCGCTGCAAAAGGCCCGTGCGGTAAGGCGGATCAAGAAAAGCCAGATCAAACGGCTGGTTTTCGCGGGCCAAATAAGCCTCAAAATCAGAAATTTTTACTTTCGCGCGGGAAGCAAAGCCGCAGGAATCTAGATTTTTTCGAATAACAGATGCTGATTCCCGACTGGAATCCACAAAAACGGCTTCCCGGGCACCCCGGCTGAGCGCCTCAATGCCAAGCTGGCCGGAACCGGCAAACAGATCCAGCACCCGCCTGCCTTCGATATGGAACTGAATGATGCTGAACAAGGCTTCTTTAACCCGTTCCGGCGTTGGACGGACAGCCCGTCCCTCTCGGGTTTCCAATTGTTTTCCCCTTGCTGTTCCTGTAATCACTCTCATAAACAGACCACCTTACTTGATAAAGCCATAAAACTGATGCTATTATCCCATGAACCCGGCGGCCTGTCAATGTGCTTTCGGAATATCTTCTTTGACGGTTTCCGGATGGAAATACTGATACACACTCCGTGCGGCGGGCTCCGTCATGGAAGGCGCTCCGGCCAGTTCTTCAAAATCGGCTTTTCGGATGGCCGCAACGGTCTGAAAATGCTTTAGAAGCGCCTTAGCCCGAACCGGCCCTACTCCATCAATTGAAGTCAGAGTTGATGAAAGGGTTGTTTTCTTTCTCAGATTTCTGTGGTAGCCCACAGCAAAACGGTGAACTTCATCCTGAATAGAAGAAACCAGCGTAAAAGCACTGCGGTTGGAATTTATGGCAATTTCGCCGCCGTTTGTCGCAATGGCACGGGTGCGGTGTTTGTCATCCTTCACCATACCAAACAGGGGAATGGACAGCCCCGCCGCCGAAATGACAGGCTGAACAGCGGCCACATGCCCCCGTCCGCCATCCAGAAGAATCAGATCTGGCAAACGGCCAAACCCTTCTCCGCTGGCTTTTTCCTTCTGATATTCATTTAAACGGCGCGCGATCACTTCGCGCATGGAAGCGTAGTCATCCTGGCCGACAACCGTTTTGATCTTAAATTTCCGGTAAGCGGAACGGAGCGGACGCCCGTTCTCAAACACCACCATGCCCGCCACATTTTCGCCGCCGGCAAGATTGGAAATATCGTATGATTCGATATAAGCCGGCGGTTTCGGCAAGCCCAGCAGCCGGGCAAGTTCGTCCAGCGCAGAAGCTTCACGCCCGGTCCGCCCCATGGTTTGGGCCAGCTGCTCCGCCGAATTGTTCCGGCACATTTCCACGAGCTGCGCCTGCTCACCCCGCTGCGGCACGGCGACCGTCACTTTGCGGCCCGCTTTCTGCGAAAGCCACCGGCAAAGAAGATCTTCTCCCTCCGCCGGGCCGTCCAGCGACACACGCGGCGGAACCCTGTCCCTCATGGAATAGTAGCGCTCAATGAATTCTCCGCGGGCCGCCTGGGGGCTGCCGGTCTCCCCCATGAAAAATGTTTCGCGGTCGGTCAGGCGCCCGTGCTCATACCGGAACACTTCAAAGCAGCTCCGGCCCGCGCCCTGCGTCAGGGCGATCACGTCCTGCTCCGGAACACGGGAAGCGACGACTTTCTGCCTCTCTCCCATTCTTCGGATGGCAGCAATTCGGTCGCGGATGCGCGCAGCACGTTCAAATTCCAGCCGATCCGCTGCTTCTTCCATCCGGCGGGTCAGTTCCCGAATGCTTTGGGCACTGCCTCCCCGCAAAAATTCCAGTGCTTCCTGCACAGACTCGGCATATTCCTGTTCGCTGATCTTCCCCCGGCACGGGGCACAGCACTGCTTGATATAATAATTCAGGCAAGGTCTCCCTTTTCCGATATCCTGCGGGAAACGGCGAGAACAGGACGGCAGGCGAAAAATTTTCAGCGCTTCATCCACCGACTGCTTCACCGTCCATCCGCTGATATACGGACCGATATATTCGGCTCCGTCGTCGGCAACCTGCTTAGCTTCGGAGATCCTGGCCCATGGCCCTTTCGTTACACGGATATAGCTGTAGCCCTTGTCATCTTTCAAAAGAATATTGTACTTAGGGCTGTGCTGCTTGATGAGACTGCATTCCAGTACCAGCGCTTCAAATTCGCTGTCTGTAAGGATATATTCAAAATAATCCACATGGGCAACCATCTGGCGGACTTTTTTGTCATGGTTTTTTTCGGAGCCAAAATACTGGCTGACCCGGTTTTTCAGGGCCTTGGCCTTTCCGATATAAATAATCTTCCCTGATTTATCGTGCATCAGGTAAACGCCCGGATGGAGGGGAAGACGCATAGCCCGTTTCCGAAGTTCTCTGATATGCTGTTCCTGATCGGACACTGCGTTCCCCCCTTTCTGGCAAAGCCGCAGGCATGGACAAAAAAAACACCGCAGCAAAGCGGTGCTTTCCCTTTTAAACGGATTTACTCTGCGAAACCTGACTGTACTAGTTTGACCAGACTTTCGACCGCTTCCGTTTCATCGGAACCGTCCGCAATGATCTTAATCGTGGTGCCGCCGACAATCCCGAGCGACAGAACGCCCAAAAGGCTTTTTGCGTTGACTCGTCTTTCTTCCTTCTCGACCCATATAGAAGATTTATACTCATTTGCTTTTTGAATAAAAAACGTAGCCGGACGTGCATGAAGGCCGACCTGATTTTGAACCAGCACTTCTTTCACATACATGACGAATCACTCCTAACAAATTTAAACGCAAAGGAAATTATCATTTTGAATTACATCTGTAGCAATTACCATAAAATCATTATAAACACTTCTGGACAATCCGTCAATCAATCTGGAAATATTTTGGATTGTTTACCGAACTTAAATCTTTTGCAGAAATTTATTTGTGCAATATTCTATTATTGTTGAAAACTTTTAGGCTCTCTGCCTATTATATGATAAAAATAAAACTCTGTCACTCGGTATGGGAACCTGCGGCGTCCTCCAGTTTTTCAAGAAAAGCGGTATCTTCTTCGGAAAGGACGGCAGACTTCAGCAAATCCGGGCGCCGGAAGAAAGTGCGCTTTAAAGCCTGTTCTCTGCGCCAGCGGCGGACTTTTTCGTGGTCGCCGGCCAGCAGAACAGGCGGAACAGCCCGTCCGCGCCATTCGGCGGGACGGGTAAACTGGGGATACTCCAAAAGGGAGCTGTAATGGCTTTCCAGCTGAAAGCACTCGTCATCGGAAAGCACGCCCGGAATCATCCGGCAAATGGCGTCTGCCACCACCAGCGCAGGCAGTTCTCCCCCTGTTACAACATAATCGCCGATCGAAATCTCTTCATCGACATATTCATCCAGAACGCGTTCATCCACACCCTCATAATGGCCGCACAAAAACACAAGCCCGTCCAATTCAGCAAGTTCCCGGACACGCTGCTGTGTGAGGACTTTTCCCTGCGGAGACAGATAAACCGTATGAGGCCGGTACCCAAGATGGCGGGTAAGGTCATCCATACAGAGAGCAATCGGTTCCGCCATCAGCAGCATGCCCATTCCTCCGCCAAACGGGGAATCATCTACGCGCTGATGCTTGTCAAAAGCATAGTCCCGGATTTGGTGGCAGCAGACCTGTACGGCACCTTTGCGGCGCGCGCGGCCGATAATGCTCTCTGCCATGACGGTCTCGCACATTTCCGGAAAAAGAGTGAGCAGATCAATCCTCATCGTCAAAAATTCCTTTCACGGGACGAATCAGCATTTTGCCTTTTTCAAGGTTAATATCCCGGATGACTTCTTCGACAGCCGGAATCAGGTAATCCTTTTTGTCCGGCGCGGTGATCTGGTAAACGTCATTGGCTCCTGTACGCATGACTTCCGTCAAAACGCCGTAATAGACAAACGTATCGGCATCATATACTTCCAAACCCATGAGGTCGTCGATAAAATACCGCCCCTTGGCAATTTTGGCATCGTCCCGTTTAAAATACAGGATTCGGCTGCGGAGCGTGTCTGCCTTTTCGACAGAATCAACCCCTTGAAAAACGACCAGGAGCTGTTTTTTTTGGATGCGCATCGAGCAAACTTTCATGGGCACTTTTCCTACACCCAGATAGAATGTATGAAACTGCCGTAAAAATGCGGAGGAATCGCACCACGGATTTACGCGGAGTTCACCGTGCACGCCATGGGTTCCTACAATTCTCCCCGCTTCGAGGAACTGCTTCAGCATGTTTTTCCCCCTTGAAAACGGAAAACCAGCGTCCGGCACGCCGAAAGAAATCAGTAATTCCTTTTCGGCTGCAGGACACGCGACCGTTCAATGATTTTCAGGACGGCAAACAACAAAACCGCATTTACCGGAAGCGACACCAGGTTGGCCGTAATGCGGAACGAAAGGATCGTAAAAAATGCTTTGCCATAGAGCATAGAAAGCCACAGCGGATTCAGCAGCAGGCTGACGGCAGCCGTGACGATCGCTTTCGCGGAAAAGCTGCGCACAAATGAGATTCGTCTGCGGTAAAGGACCATCCCGTATAAAAAGCCGGCAACAAACGAAGATACGGTAAAGCCAGGAAAATAGGGCCCCGTCGGCTGAATAAAATAGGCCACAATATCACCCGCGGCACCAATCGTGCCGCCGACAACCGGACCGAACAACATCCCGGCCACGGCTACCGGTAAAAAGGCAAATCCTATTTTCAGCAGGATGGAAACATTGACGGTGAAAAAGCCCAGAATCACCCTCAGCGCCAAAAGCATTCCACACACAGCCACGGTTTGGACGCTGCCGAAATTCTGCACGGACAGACGGATAGAGCGAATTGTTTTCTTCAAAGGAAAGACTCCTTCCTGCAGCATTGCTACATAAAGGAGGCCCCCCTCTGATATGTAGCAGCGGGATACGGCCCCTGCACCGCAAGTTATGCTTTTCGTCCTCCCGACAACTCCCCGTCCGGGCGGCACTTAACGCGCAGGAACCTACTCTGCATTTTTATCATTGTTTTATCACGGGCTGTTTTTTATTATACCAATTTTTCAGACGTTTTGCAACCCTGGCAAAATCTCTGCACGGCAACTGAAACCCGAGAAACTTCCGCTCGCCCATACGCTGGCAGAGAAGTTGCAGGAACAGCAAAAATCCTGTAAAATAGGCAGCGGACAAACCGAAACTACCCGGAAAAAGCTCACACTCACTTCGCCATGACACTTGGAGGCTTTTTATGAAAAAACTGATTTTTATTAATGGAACCATGGGCTCAGGAAAGACGGCCACGGCCAGCGAACTTCTGAAAATGCTGAATCACAGCGTTTTTCTGGACGGCGACTGGTGCTGGATGATGAATCCGTTTATGGTGACCGACGAAACTAAGCAAATGGTGCAGGACAACATTGTCCATCTGCTCCACAATTTTCTCACCTGTTCCGAATACGAAAACGTCATTTTCTGCTGGGTCATGCAGTATGAAAGCATTATTTGCAGCCTGCTGGCAAAACTGGCGGACTGTGAATTTGAGTTTTACGTGTTTACCCTGACAATTTCCAAGCAGGCGCTGACCGGCAGAATCGGGAAGGATGTGGATAACCATATCCGCACGCCCGACGTTTTGGAACGAAGTCTGCAAAGGCTGCCGCTCTACAAAAAAATGGGCACGGTAAAGATCGACGTGTCGAAGATCTCCGCGCGGCAGGCAGCAGAGCAAATTGCGGGATCCATCCGGAACAGCTCCGGTAATTATCCGCTCAGAAACGAAAACGAACCGGGCAGCCTGACAAAACGGCTGTCGTTTGATGATGACGCTGAGAACTACGACCGGTGGCGTCCGCGGTATCCCAAAGAAGTCTATGAGGACATTGGCCGGTATGCAGAACTGAAACCGGGGACGCAGGCTCTTGAAATTGGGATCGGCACCGGGCAGGCAACTGAGCCGTTCCTGAAAGCCGGCTGCGAGGTCACCGCGGTGGAAATCGGCCCGAATCTGACCGCCCATTCTCGAAAAAAGTTCCATGATTTTCCGAATTTATCCGTTCAAAACTGTCCTTTTGAAGACTTTAGCGGAACGGACGGCTGTTTCGATTTGATTTACTCGGCCACTGCCTTCCACTGGATTCCGGAAAAAATTGGTTTTCCAAAGGTCTTCCGCCTTTTGAGGAGCGGCGGAATCCTTGCTCTCTGGCGGAACCGGCCATGCCCCGGCCAGCCAGGGGAAGAACTGTTTCAGGAGATTCAGGCAGCCTATGCAAAATACCGCCCGGGCAGCAAAAAGCCAACGGAAGACGAAGCCGAACATCGCCGGAAAATCCGGGAAACCATCCTTTCCTATGGATTCACCGATCTGAAATTTAAAAGCTACCATGCGGCCAGAATATTCAGCGCTGAAAACTATATTCATCTGCTGAATACATATTCGGACCACCGGAACACCAATCCGGAAAGGAAACAGAAACTGGAAACTGAAATCAGAAAAGCAATTGAAAGACACGGAAACCGGCTGACGGTTTTGGATACCATTGACCTTTACCTTGCGCGAAAACCGTAGGACGTTTATTTTCCCTGGTATTTTTGCGCCTGTTCCCGGATGAGGTCGGCATCTTCAAAATAATTGATCTTCATGGCCCGCTTGACTTCCGACAAGGTCTGCGCTGCCGTTTCTCTTGCATGATCGCTGCCTTTTTTCAGCATCCGATAAATCTCTGGAATATCTTTTTCATAGGCTGTTCTGCGTTTGCGGATGGGTTCCAGAATTTCCTGTAAAATGCTGTTTAGAAATTTTTTAACCTTGATGTCTCCAACGCCGCCGTGCTGATAATGATCTTTCAGATCATCAAGGCTGCCAAATTCCGGAAGATACCGCTGAAAATGTTCCGGCCGGCAGAATGCATCCAGGTACGTAAACACCGTATTCCCTTCCAAATGGCCCGGATCGCTGACCTGAATATGCTTCGGATCCGTGTACATGCTCATAATTTTCTTCTTGACTTCATCCGGAGAATCTGCGAGATAAATGCAGTTGCCAAGCGACTTGCTCATTTTGGCTTTTCCGTCAATCCCGGGCAGGCGCATACAGGCCGTGCTCTCCGGAAGCAAAGCCTCCGGTTCAACCAGGACTTCCGCATATACACTGTTGAACTTCCGCACAATTTCCCTCGTCTGTTCAATCATGGGAAGCTGATCCTCCCCCACTGGCACAGTTGTGGCCTTAAAGGCAGTAATATCCGCCGCTTGGCTGATGGGATAGGTAAAGAAACCAACCGGGATGCTGGCTTCAAAGTTGCGCATCTTGATTTCTGACTTTACAGTCGGGTTCCTTTGCAAGCGGGCAACCGTCACCAGATCCATATAGTAGAACGTCAGTTCGGTCAGCTCAGAAACCTGAGACTGGATAAACAGCGTTGACTTTGCAGGATCCAGGCCGCAGGCAAGATAATCCAGCGCAACTTCAATCACATTCTGCCGCACTTTTTCCGGATTGTCGATATTATCCGTCAGGGCCTGTGCGTCGGCAATCATGATAAAAGTTTGATCGTACTGTCCGGAGTTCTGCAATTCCACCCGCCTTTTCAGTGATCCGACATAATGGCCGACGTGCAGCCTACCCGTAGGCCGGTCAGCCGTCAAAATTATTTTTTTATTCGACATTTTGTAACATCCTTTCTTGCGGAAAGCGCCGGACAGCTCACTCTGCCGGAATAGACCTGCCTTCCGCCGGCAGAAAATTCCGTGCCAAAACAGCCGGACAGTTTCCGGCTGGAAGCAGCTTTTCCTACAGCGATTATATCATATCCCCCCGTACAAGGAAAGCCCTATGGATTTTCAGAATCCAAAGGGCTTTAAGCAGATGACCGGCAAGGCAAACAGCAGGCCGGTCTTTCAGTTTTCAGAGGATATTCTCGAGGTTTGGTATTTCAAGCTCCGTCAGATACGAAAGCTGCGCCAACCCTTTATCGCATTCCGACAGAAACGCGTCTTTTGCGCCGTTCCGACAAAGTTCCGGCAGAGCAGACAGAGTCTGGTCAATGTTTTCCAGCCTTGAATGGACCATATACATGCAAAGCACCGGATGATCCGCACGCCAGTTTTGCACAGCTTCACGGCTCAGCTGAAGCGCCGCTTTCCCGTCGCCGCGCTCCTGGGCTTCTTTGGCCGCAGTAACGTTCTGGACCATCTGAGCCGTAACCCGCTCCGTATGGAAAATGCCCAACACACACACGGCCATAACAAGGACAAACAAAACCAAGGCCGCCCAAAGACGTTTCATGAAGCATCCTCCTTTTTGACGATAAAAAAATCTCCGGCAGCATCGGCCGTCATCAAAAATACGTCCGAAAGAAGGATATTTTGGCCGTCCAATACGCCTTCCAGCCATGATCTGTTCTGCTTGCAAAGCATCAATGAAAAATCGGAGACGACACCGTCACTGACGATAACGGTCTCCAAGCCTTTATCCGGAAGGGCAACGCCGAGCATACCGGCCGTTGGCTGTTCTTTGCCGGGCTTTTTAATCACGCTCATTTTGCCGTTGGTTTCCACAATGGCATAAGCAACATCTTGAATACTGAAAACGTCCTTCTGGCGGAGCTGCTCCATCAGATCTTCTGTCGTCATACGCAGACGGCGCATCTCGCCCTGCTGAACCTGTCCGTCATAAATAACAATAATGGGCCTGCCGCAGATCATTTTGCGGAATCCAGCGCTTTTCAGCATCAGACCGGACGCCGTAATCTCGCACATAATCAAAACCGCAATGGGGATCAGCCCGCTGATAAGCGGCATGCCGGTATCCTGCATCGGAACGGCGGCAAGGTTGGAAATCAAAAGAGTAACGACCAGTTCGCTGGTCTGCAATTCGCTGATTTGACGTTTGCCCATCAATCTTACTGCTGCCACGACCACTATGTACAGCAGCAGAGTGCGGATAAAGGAAATTGCCATTGTACATCACCGGAATTTAGTATGAACGGAATTCCGGCAAATATTCACTGGGAGGGCTTAGGCATCCGTCATGACAAAGCCGATCACTTTTCCGCCGGCAGATTTCATGCTGTGAAAAGTTTCGCGCATCTGATCAAAAGGCGTTGCTCCATACCGTGCGGAAACAATAACCGCCTGAAGAACCGATGCCATATTTTCAGCATCCGGGAACCTCATCTCCGAAGGCGCGAAAACGACAATATAGTCATAGGAAGACTGTGCTTCCGCCAGGAATTTCCCAAATTCAGGCCCTGCAAAAAGGTCGGCCGGATTCCTGTTTTCAACCGCTTTCCCAGCCAGCAGGCTCAGACCCGGCTGCTGGGAAATATCCACGGCCGCCTGCGGCAGCGGGCAGGAACCGCTTAGCACATCCAAAAAAGTATTTTTAGCCGAAACGCCAAAAATCTGCGAAAGTTTTGGCGAGCGCAGGTTGGCATCCACCGCCAGGACTTTCTTGCCTGCCTGTGCCAGCGCAACGGCAAACCCGGCCGAAGCTGACGCGGCCCGGTCACTTTCACAGACTCCGGTGACAAGGAAGCTCTTGGCCTCCCCCGCCTGATGGAGAGCAGCGGCGCGCATCCTGCGGAAAGCATTTGACCGGAACGGTTCCCTTGCGGCATGGGGTATCTCAGCAAGCATTGTTGTATGAAGTGATTCCTCGGCAAAGCGGCCGTTCCTCACCGTCCGGTCGGTAAGAACAACGATAAGACCATAGCAGACATACAGAATAAAGCCGAGAATCAGCCCAAGAATGGCCGCTTTGACCACGGCGGCTTTTTTGGATTTATTCTTAGCGGGAATGGATTTATCGGTGATGGTTACCGTCAGTTTAGGAGAAGGAAATTTCTCTACCAGTTGATCTGCAAGAATCTGGGCGGCTGTATCTGACAGAACGGCTGCGTTGTCCGCATCCGGCGTATTTACCGTAATTTTCACTAAAGGAGAAGAATTCAGCTGTTCCGCTGTTATTTTACTGATATCGTCAGAATCTACGCCGACTTTTTCCGCTGTTTTTTCAAGCAGGCTGTTGGCGTTTGCCATCGCCACCACCGTCTGTACACGGGAATAAAGAATATTGGTGTATTGCAGGCGATAATCTGTATCCGCATTATCAGGGACTTCACAAGACACGGCAATAGTGGTATGACCGGAATAAGAAAGCTGGTGCAGCTTCAGCGGCAGCAAGCCGCACAGAACCCCAAACAGCAATACCACCAGCAAAAATTTGACCCGGGTTTTCTTAAAGAAGTGCATGAACTCTGAAAAGCTTACAAAAAGTTCCATTGGAAAGCCTCCTAATGATTTTCGTCTACAGCAGCGCCCGCAAAAGCAAGCACACGTTTCATAATGATTTTCCAGTCATAATGTTCCTCTGCATATTTTCGCTCCTGCAATGCGATCTGAGGATTTTTGCGGCAGTTTTCCACAAAGCGGGCCACAGTTTCCATCTTGACCGGAGAAGGATCGTTGGGAAGTTTCAGGGCAAACGGAGCATCGGCCGGTAAGGTGTCCTCATAAGCATAAAGGAATGGAATCCCGGCGGCACAATATTCACGGGATTTGAGCGGACACAGATATTTCAGACCTAAGCGGTAGGCGCCAAGGGAAGAAACAGCCGCATCACAAACGCCGTACAGCTTGGCAAGTTCCTCCGAACTGCGGTAACCGAGAAAATGGATCTCTTTGGCAAGCCCCAGTTCGTCGGCCTGCGCTTTCAGGGCGCGGATCGTCTCATTTCCTCCCACGATATCAAAAAAAATATCTGGACTTCCGGAAGGCCGCCCATTCCGGTACTGGGCCATTCCCTCAAGGATCCTCGAATAGCCATGTGCCACGGACGTACCGGCAACACCCAGAAGATGAATGGCCGAACCCGGGGCAGGCATACCGTTCTGCCGCATCCCGATGCGGTCCACTGTGATCCCGTTGTCGACAGTCACCGCGGGAATCCCCCACAGGCGTTTGATCGGCTGCCCAAAAACCACAACCGCATCCGTTCTGCCCTTCATGCGCGGAGCCGCCGAGAAATGCTGCAACACTTCCAGCACATGGCCCGCAAACGACTGAAAATCATGGTTCTTCCAATCGTCCCGAAAATACCGGCGGTATTCGCCCCAATAGGGATAGGTGGCTACTTCGTAAATCACCCAGCAGGCAGGGTTGGCATGTTTTGCGCAAGAGGCAATCTCCAGCCCATACGGAGTTGCAAGAAATCCTTTAATATACACGGCATCATATCCGTTTTCTGACAAAATAGCACAGACTGCCTGCGTGACGGCTTCCTGGCGCTTTCTCCAGCGCAGGCCATGCGCAAAATCTCTGCGCTGTGAATCGCCCGTTCCGGTGTGCAGGATGACACTGTCACCGTCCAGATATACGTAATGCGCTTTCCAGCCAAGCCGGCCGACAGCCTCCGTTTGCCCGGCAATTTTTTTTAGAATTCCGGAATATTGGCGGCTGCTGCTAACAGAACTTACATAGAGAAATTTCATGATCCGCTCCTACTGATTTTGGAATAGAATTCGCTGTAATTTTTTAACGCGCTGAATTTTTCCTGCCAGATTTTCCGGGACCCCGTGCAGAGTGCCGCATAATCCACGCGACTCATAAAGCGGATACGGTTCAGGCAGTCCAGAAACATCTGCGGCGTAAAGTCGGACGGAAGCAAAAAGCCGTTTACGCCGTCCAAAACAATTTCCGGTGTGCCGCCTACTTTTGTGGCAATGACGGGAAAGCCAAACGAACACGCTTCCATAATGGAAACGGGAATCCCCTCGCTGGAACTGACATTAACAAAAGCAGAGACCGGGCAGGTTTGATAATATTTCAGAATAGCCTCATTTTTCAGCATTCCGGGAAACTCCGCCTTCACGTTAGCCGGAAACTGCCTGGCCAGCGCATGAATTTCATTTTCCAACGGGCCGGAACCGATATGGGTCCAGACAACCGGGAAATCCGCCCGGCGCAAGGCTTCTGCAATCAAATGGATACGTTTGACCGGAACCATGTAGGAACAGGAAACCAGATGAAACGGTTCCCGCGACGCTGTACCGGTTCCGCAGTCCCTTGTACCGAGATATGCCGTTTGGACTTTGGAAGCCTGCCGCGGAAATTTACTGCGCAGAACTTCCGCACCATCCTCCGAGCAGGGAAAAATCCGGTCAACATGCTGAAACAGGAATGAACGCATGGGAAGGTAGCCGTATTTTGCCCGTTCATTGTGAATATCGAATCCATGCGCCCGTGAAATCAAGGCAGCATGCACACCCTGTTTCCGAAGGACACGGGCATACCGGGCAGCAGCCACGGCGGCACTGTAGAACCAATAACTGTACAGGACCACTCGGTCACCGGCTTGGAAAAGACGAATCTGCTCCAGGCCGCCCTCAATTTCTTCCGCATTTTTTAAAAAATAAAGGAGTTCGTGAACTCGCCCCGCACAGCAGCGGTGGGTTTTCAAAATTCTGAAAACTTCCGGTATGACGCCGGGGGAAAAGAAAAGCCGGAAATAGGCCGCGCGGCCTTTCTTTTTCTTTACAGCGGGAAGGCATTCCACCCCTGCCGGCAGCGGCCGTGTCTGCCGCGAATTCGGTTTCAGTCCGCAGGGAAAGATAAAAATCCGGTCAAATCCGGATGCCTGCTGCAATTCAGAAGCCAGAAATTCTTCGCCCGTGTCAAACGGAAACGATGTAGTAAGAATCAACAGCGCTTTCACAATTCTTCCTCCGGGACAGTGTAATTGCAGGGACCTTTTGCCCTGCGGATATGCGCGCCAAACCAGACAAGCAAAAGGGCAATGAGATAAATTCCAACGAAAAAGCAGAGATAAGTAATGCTGAAAACATCGGTTACCCAGGAAAAGGCAAAACTGCGCGGCATATAGACAATGTCCTTAACGGCAAGCAGACTGCATGCAATGACAACCCAGTTTCTTGTCAGCATAGAAGAGAAAAAACGGAGAATCACCCCAACCAGCGCACTGACAACTGCCGTCCCTCCCATTCCAAACGCAACGTAGGCTTCCGCTACAAACGACGTGCCGAATCCTCCGCCCGAAAGATAGCGGTCCGGATCAACTAAATAAGTCAGGGCATGGGCAAAATTGAAAGTCGTCTGGCCGAAATTGGCTGTTTGTATTTCGGTAATGGGAGAAAATCCAAATATGGTGCGTATCACCAGATTGTTATGGGCATAAAGTTCAAATGGGTAAAATAAATACCGGTAAGAAGTGGTATGGTCAAACAGATCCCAGTGATTTACCGTCTGGATCACCACACGGAAACTTGCCCCCTGCGAATAGACAAAATTCATGATCAGGTAAAAAAAGCCCTTCGAGGGCGATTGGGTATTCGCCCGGTATTCCGCAATCAACTGCAAAAGATACATCAGAATCACAACAGCCACAATTGCCCAGAAGATCTTTCCTTTTTTGAAAATGCGTTTATCTTTGCGGCGCAGGTTGTCCCGCAACACACAATAAATTAAAAGCATCAGAGCTTCGCAGACAAAAACATTTCTGCGGCCGGTAAAAAGAGATGCCAGCATATAGACACCGTAAACGGCGAACGGAAGTTTCATTTGACGTCTGCTCGGAAGAGTGGCCAGAAAAACAGCAAATGAGGGCACAAAAAACATGGACAGCCGGCTGATGGCGGAAGGAATATTGGAATCCGCCTGCACGGTGAAAGAACCGAGATACCCATACCGGCGGACGTTGAGAATCGATTGGAACAGGATTAAAAAGAAAGCGATGGAACTGATCAGCAAAACGGCTTCACTGAGCTGACGGATAACTGGCGTTAAGGCTGTTTTGCGCACTGCACCCCGGCCTTCCTTGCGAAGCTTGTTTTCCTTTTTCGCAAACAGCGGAGCGGAAAGCTTATAGGCAGCATAAACACACAGAAGAGAAACTGTTACGATCTGCAAAGCGCAGAACAGGTTTTCGTAGCTTTCAGCTTCCACATAATATAAAATCTGGGAATAATTTCTGAAAAAAGCAATATAAACTCTCCCTATGAGCAGGAGGTCAAAGGAACCGACAAAAATCAGCATAGGAAAATTCCGCCGGATATCTAAAAACAAATCCCACAAGATGGCAATATTCAGGGCAATATTGGCTGCCAGCATCATATCGGCTGCCGTTTCGTAGAAATAGCCGCCCATCACCATGAAAAAATTTGCCGAAAGCATAAGAACCGCCGTAATGCCAAACAATATGGTATTTCTAAAACTGTTTTTCACGCTGAGACGCTCTGCAGTCATTCTCCAACCCCCGAACTGGAACCATCCAATTTCCAAAATTACGTTTTATTATACCATAAAATGAACCGGTCTTCCAGATTATTTCGAAATCCGCAGCTGTTCAGCCGCCTGACGGTCCGGAGCGACGAACACCGTACGGTTTTTTACATAAATAACCATACCAGGGCGCGCGCCCTGCGGTTTGGTAACGTGGCGGGCCTCGGTATAATCCACCGCAACGTTGGAAGAATCCCGGCCGCGGCTGTAGCAGGCGGCGAGCATTGCAGCTTCTTTTACGGCCGTACGGCTGGCTGGGCGGCCGTCCAGCGACAGAATCACATGGGAGCCCGGAATATTTTTGGTGTGGAACCAAAGATCATTCTTTTTCGCCCTTTTCAACGTTAAGATATCATTCTCCCGATTATTCCGTCCCACATAAATGGCAAAGCCATCGCTGGAGCGAAAATGCATCGGCCCATGGGAAAGCTCTCGCCTCTTCGCCCCTTTCCGGGCACGGAAATACCCCTGCTCCGTAAGTTCAAACCGGATTTCCGAAAGGTCGCTTTCGCTTCCTGCACGGCTGAGTTCTTCAAAGACGGTATCAAGATAATCCAGTTCCTTTTGTGCCAGACCGATTTGAACGGTAAGAACTTCTTCCGCCGTTTTAGCTTTTCGGTACTTTTTATAATATTTTTGAGCATTCTGGGACGGCGTAAGCGACGGATCCAGCGGAATCCGAACCAACGGCTCTGATTTTTCATAGAAATTAGGCAGTTCGGCAGAATTCTGTCCCTTTTTGAGGCGATAGAGGTTCGCACTGAGAAGATCCCCGCAGACACGCCACTCGTCCCGCTTGGAGCAGCGCTCCAGTTCCCCGCGCTGCACGTTAATCTTCCGGCTCAGCCGTTCGGAAGCATTCGTCAGAGTGCGGAGGAGATCCTGTGACCGCGAACGCATTCGTTCCATCCGGTCACGCTCCGCATAAAAAGCATCCAAAAGTTCTGAAAAGCTTTCTTTTTCCCGGACAATAGCCGACGTCCCATACTGTTCAATTGGAATAAAAGAAAAGTCGATCGGTTTCTTGGAAAGACCGACAGCCATATACGGTCTGCCGGATGTGTCCCGGATGATATCGGACAATCTGCCGAGAAAAAACGTTAAACGCTCCCGCAGTTCCGGCGTCATATCACCAACTTTTAAATCCCTGCCGCGGCCTGTAATACACTGCAGTTCCCGGCAGACAATCGGGGAAAGCCCTTGAAGCGAAGAAAGAAGCGCCTTAGCCAGACTCATTCCAGCTGGAAGCCCGCATACCCTTGCAGCCGCTTCTTCCCGGCTGACATTCAGAAGACATAGTTTATCCTGCGGCGGCGGAAAACGGTAATCCAGACCCGGAAGCACCAGCCGTTCGGATGACATGCCCGCATCAACCCGTTTCATGGCATCAAGGATTTTCCCTTTTTCATCCACCAGGATAATATTGCTGTATCGGCCCATCACTTCGACGGCCAGTGTCAGCTGAATCCGGTCCCCCAATTCATTAACCGTACTGAAATCCAGGCAAAGCAGGCGTTCCAGCTCTGGCTGGCGAACCGAAACGAGCCGAGCACCTGTTAACCTTTTGCGCAGCAGCATACACAGCATAGGAGGTTCTTTCGGGTTTTCTGGAACAAATTTTGTAAAATGGACACGCGCGCTGCCAGCGCGCGCCGACAGGAGAAGTTTCCAGACTCCTGACCGGGCACGGAGCGATAGAACCAGCTCATCCCGGCAAGGCTGATAGATCTTGTCAATTCGGGCGCCAATGGCATTCTCTTCAATTTCACGTTTTAAGTGCCTTAAGAAAGCTCCGTCAAGAGCCATTTGAATTTCCCCTTTAAAACTATAAATACTTTGCCGGACAGTGCGAAACCCGGGAACGAATGAACCCAACCGACGGAAACTTTGCCTGCAACCGTTCCATCAGCGGCTGAATAACGACATTTTCGGTATAATAATGGCCGGCTACAACCATAGTAACCCCCAAATTTTCAGCATCAATCAGCTGGTGATGTTTTGCTTCTCCCGTTACAAAAGCCTGACAACCGTACCGGGCCGCGCTGTACAGGCAATCCGAGCCGGCTCCGCTGCAAAGCCCCGCCAGTGTGATTTTCCGCTTGCCGTCGGTATAAAACAGGCCGTCACAGCCAAGAAGGCTTTTAACGGATTCCGCAAATTCTTTCGGTTCATATTCCCGTTCCGTTTCTCCCGCAAGGGCTTCCGCAAGGCCGGAATGTTGATATTCTTTCATCATCCGGACATTTTTCAAGCCAAGTTTCGCAGCGAGAGAAGCGTTGACCCCCTTTGGTGAAAGATCAAGGTTGGTATGAGCACAGACGGCCGCAATATCATACCTCGCCAGCAAATACGGTGCCGTCCCCTCCCGAAGTGCGCGGAGGGGATTGAAAATTACCGGATGGTGGCTGACGATCAACTGTGCAGAATAGGTTGCGGCTTCGTAAACAACATCCGGCGTAATATCCAACGCCAGCAGGACGGTTTTCACTTCCGTTTTTTCGCTGCCGGCAAGCAGGCCGCAGTTGTCAAAATCCATCGCCGTATCAAACGGTGCAAAACCATTGATAAACTGGTAAATCTCTCCTACAGTAGGCAAATCACTCATCTTCGTTTTCTTTATTCTTGCCGGGGGAACATCGCCTGAATCCGGCCGCGGATGCGCAGCAGTCTTTCGGCATTTACCTGGTTTCCTTCCAGCTGAAGTCCCCTGGCTCTATCCTGAAGGCGTTTCATTTCCCGGAGGAGATAGAGCCGGTTGTCTTCCGTATTGGCTTTCAGAATTCCAATATACGGATACAGTTCCCCAGTTACACGGCCAGGAGAATCATAAATACAAAGCATCACAGTGTAGATATGCCCTTCTTCAGACACTGCCTGCTCCCGGCAGACAGCAAAACCTTCCTGCGACAGAAAACGCCGCAGATCTTCCACAGACGTCATCGGCTGGAGGATCAAATGCTTAGTGCTGTTTTTCAGCCACGGTGCCTGGGCAATAATTCGGGTAATGAGAAGGCCCCCCATACCGGCCATGACAATATCGTCCGCTTCTTCCGGCCGTATGGCGCTTAACCCATCGGAAAGTCTGGCGGAAACGATCTCCCCCACGCCGTACCGTTCAATATTCCGCCGAGCATATTTCAGCGGCCCGGGCCGCACATCGGCGGCAACCGCCCGGCTGATTCTTCCCTGCCGGGCCAGCCATACCGGCAGATAGGCATGATCCGTGCCGATATCCGCCAGCGCCGCCTGCGGACGCAGCAGGCCAGCACAAAGAGATAAACGGCGGCCAAGGGAAAACACAGCACGAGACTCCTTCCTCAACGGACCACATCAAACGGCCGCCCGGCATTTCAGTTGCCGGGCGGCCGTTCCCCGCTTCTTTTTATTTTTTGGAAGCGGCGGCAAGGCGCTCGTTCAGTTTCTGCACAATCTCATCGGGATCAATTGCATGCACCATGCAAGCCTGTTCCAGTGTTTCCCCGCGCGCAGCAGGGCAGCTGACGCAAAGCATCCCCATCTCCATAAAAAAGGAAGCTGAGCTTGGATCCAAATCAAGGATATCCCCGATTAACGTATCTTTTGTAATGGCAGCCATAATTGCTCCTCCAATTTCTCAATTCAAGTCCATATTACATTTCCCCGGAACTACGTTTATTATAATATACCTGTCCATTCTTTGCAACCGCTAATTGTTTTCCAGCCGATGACCCAACCAAAAAGCCCTCCGCTTTTACCGGGCGGAAGGCTTTTATCAGTTAAGTTTAATGAACCGTTACGACGCAGACCCGATGACCGCCGCTGTAAATTCCAACGCATCCTTTTTCAGCTGCGGTTATTTTATAGAAATAGCTGTTACCGATTTTCTTAAGAGCAACCGGTTTAACAACGGTACCGCTGCCTGCACAGGCAAAGCGGTAAGAAAGCCCTTTCGTTCCCGTAAAACGGAACTGATAGGCGCTTCCCTTTTTCATGGTGAAATAAAATGGAGTATCGGATACAATCCCTGACGCCGACGTTCCAACAGCAGTAAAAGATGCAGCAGAACCGTCTGACGCAGTAGTGGTAATCACCGCCGTGCCGCTCCCGATATTCTGAATTTTATACAGATAGCCGTCGTTCAGTTTTTTGGAATAGGAAACGGCAACCGCCGATGGATTGGAAGAAACAGCTTTGGGCGCACTGGATGCTGACGACCAAATTTTATAATAGTACACACTGCTGCCCGGCTGGAATGTATAGGACGACGTATCACACGGCAGCGTGCTCCCTGAAGAAGATGAACCCGGCACAGATGCAGACGTCCCCGTTCCCGTGGCGGTAAACGAAACCGATCTTCCATCGCCGGCTGTTGTTGTGATCTTCGCCGAACCCGGACCTACATTATAAATGGTAAACAGGAATCCGTTTGTGGTTTTTGTCGGACCGGATACCCTGACAGCCGAAGGATTGGACGAAACCGCCGTCGGCGGATATGTATCCAGCGTTGTAATTTTGTACGTGTATTTGCTGCCGGTCCCGAACGTATAGGCAGATGTATCACAGAGGAATGTGGTCCGATCCAATCCCGTCTGAGTCGGTGTCTCAGGCTGAGTCGGAGTTGTACTCCCGCCGGAACTGGTTCCCGAATAATCCACATAGCTGTAATCTACATCACAGGCGTCGGAACCACCGGGAACACCGGGAACACCGGGAACGGTCCTTTGCCCATACTGCCACATGGTATACGGATAATTGAAATTCGGCTGGGAAACTCCTGTCTGCGCAATCCAGGTATCATACTGGGAAACCAGAGGACTGGTCAGGTGTGCCGTGTAGAAATTTTTATAGGAATACACGCCTGTTTTATAGCCGGCCTGCTGGATTTTACCGCAGAATGTCTGAACCATCTGCCCCAGCGTATCGGTAGAAAGAGTTCGCTGGTCTTTCGCAGAACCCGGGTTCTGCGTATTTCCGCCTTCCACATCATAGAAGACCGGATAGTCCAGATGGCGGCCTTTTAGAGTGTTCAGGCACACATCCGCTTCCCGGGAAGCTTCCTGCACATTCATCGCATAACTATAATGATAAGCACCGACCTTCAGGCCGTTCTGAACCGCTCCCTGATAATAGGTTTCAAACATCGGATCGACCTGATTGAAACTGTCGCTGCCGTAGGAACACTTCATGATAACAAAACTGTATCCGGCATTCTTAACAGCTGCCCAGTCGATAGAGCCCTGACACCTGTAAACATCAATTCCATTTAAAACTGCCGACGAACCATTTGACACAAGAACCGTGCAGGTCTTGGTGTCGCCGGAAGGGAAAATGGCTCTTACGGTCGTGCGGCCTACACTGACGCCTGTTACCTTGCCATAGCCATCTACTGTGGCAATTGACTCATTTGCAGACATCCAAATAATACCGGACGCTGCTGAAGAGCCTTCATAAGCCGAGAGAGTTACGCTTTTGCCCGGTTCCACAGTGACTGACGACTCGCTGAGTCTGTTGGCAGTATCTGCATAAGCCGGCACGGCACATATGAAAAGCATTGCCACCACAAGGAACAACGAGCCAAGTCTTTTTGTCAAATCATTTCCTCCTTACTTTCTGCACTTTCTGCAAATTTTTTTGTTTTTGGACGGGAGATCCACAGGAACCTCCCAAGCACTGGTATTCTGCTTTTTACGCCCTCCTGAAAAAGACAAAAATACATTTTCTATTATATTTTATTGCGTGAATCCTGTCAAGTTTTTTGGAAATTTAGAATGAAAAAATGTTTCAGTAAAAATATTCACCAATACCTGTAAGTGTGTGATATAATATTAACAACTGAATACAGGAAATGATTTTCGCAGTTTTGTGCGTATTAGGAGGAATCTATTGTGGCAGTAAAGTTTATGACAGCAAAAGAGGCTGCGCAGATGATCCCGGACGGCGCCACGCTTGGCACCAACGGATTTGGCGGGGCAGCTTTTCCCGAAGAAGTTGCGCAGGAAATTGAAAACCGCTTTTTGGAAACCGGAAAGCCGAATGACCTGACACTGTTTTTTTGTGCGGCTCAGGGCAACAATCAGACAAAAGGGCTGCAGCATTTTGCCCACGAAGGTCTCGTTCGCCGCACGATAGGCGGGCACTACGGCCTGGCAAACAAAATTGGCAAAATGGTATCGCAGAACCAACTGGAGGCTTACAATTTTCCGCAGGGAGTCATGACCGGCCTGCTGCGCCAGACAGCCGCCCATCAGCCGGGTGTTCTGACGTCCGTAGGACTTGGCACTTTTGCTGATCCGCGTCTGGAAGGCGGAAAAATGAACGACAGAACCAAAAAGGCGGAGGATCTCGTCCGTCTCATTCAGCTGGACGGCCGCGAATATTTGTTTTTCAAGTCCATTCCAATCAATTACGCAATTATTGCCGGCACGTACGCAGACGAAGACGGAAATATTTCATTCGAACGCGAAGGCGTAAAGGCGGAATCGCTTGCCATGGCCATGGCCTGTAAAAATTCCGGCGGAAAAGTCATTGTGCAGGTTCAGCACATCGTCCAGAACGGTTCCCTGCATACGCGCGACGTGGAAATTCCCGGAGCCCTTGTGGATACCGTGGTCATCGCCAGTGACATGAAGTATTGCATGCAGGATTTCGCCGTGCAGTACAACCCTGGGTTTTCTGGGGAGCACCGTATGAATTTGGCAGAATTTAAGCCGGCCGAACTGAATAATAAAAAAGTGATTGCCCGCCGGGCAGCCTTTGAATTGCAGAAAAACAGCATTGTGAATCTGGGGCTGGGCATTCCCGAATATATTTCTGCCGTTGCGGCGGAAGAAGGGATCACCGACCGTTTTACACTGACCGTGGAAGACGGAATTTTCGGCGGCAATCCGCAGAGCGGCCTGAATTTCGGATTGAGCTTAAACCCTGCCTGCATGGTGACCATGCCCAGTATGTTTGACTTTTACGACGGCGGCGGTCTGGATCAGGCATTCCTCGGTTTTGCAGAAGGAGACATGCACGGCAATGTCAACGTGTCAAAATTCGGCTCTCATCTGGCAGGATGCGGCGGATTTATCGACATCACGCAAAATACCAAACAGGTCTATTTCTGCGGCACCTTTACAACGGGTGGTCTGAAAACGAAAATCGGCGGTGGAAAAATGCAGATTCTACAAGAAGGAACCATCAATAAGTTTACGAACCAAATCCAGCAAATTACCTTCAGCGCAAAAACGGCTGTTGAGAACGACCTTCCTGTTCTTTACATAACGGAACGCGCTGTATTTCGGCTGACAAAGGATGGGATTATGCTGTGCGAGGCTGCACCTGGAATTGACGTTGAAAAAGATATTTTTGCACACATGCCGCAAAAGCCGCTGGTTGCCCCAGACTTTAAGTGGATGGACGAAAGAATTTTCCGGGACGAGAAAATGGGCCTGTAAGTTTTCACCGCAAGAACCAGCTTCAGAGGATCATTTCTTGATATTTCTTCTGAAGCCAGTTAATTGCTTTCTCTCTCCCCTGCTCCTCCATAGGAAAATCAGAGTGGTCTTCTATGGTGCTTTTTTCATAGCAGAACGGACCATACCAAACTTCTGCCCGTATCTTTTCATCAGACGGGGAAAGTTTAAAGCGGAATTCCCTATCCCCGGAATGATTGACGCTCCCGGAAAACGACCCTCCGTTCTGAAAATACAGCAGTTCCGGGATTACCCCCTGCTGATGCCAATGAACCTCTTTCATTTTCGTTACCTCCTGCAACAGAATCCGCAAAATTCAGGGCGGCCGGCGCTGTGCGCCGACCGCCTTTTAAATCATCTCAAAGCCTGCACGGATCATTCGTCGGAACGATCTGCGCCTACATTCAGGAAAGTCCGTACTAGGAAAGTGCGGGAACGCTATATATATGGAAAGAAATCAATTCCTGACAAAACTGAAAGGAGCTCCCCATGAACTATTTCGATTTGCACTGCGATACAGCCTCGGAATGCTGCCGCATCCCCTGCGGACTGCGATCCAACGGTCTGCACATCAGTCTGGAAAGAACCGAAAAATATGAAAAATGGGCACAGATCTTCGCCGTCTGGACAAACGACAGCCTTCGGGGCGAAAACGCTTTCCGCTACTTTAAAAAAGTAGCGGAGTTCTTTGCCGGGGAAATTCAGAAGAACGCAGACATAGCCGTATCCTGCCGTTCTTCAAACGAACTGAGGAAAAACATCGCAGGGAAAAAACGGATTGCCCTGCTCTCCATAGAAGGGAGTGCTTCACTGGCCGGAAAAATAGAACATCTGTATGACGCACGGCAGCTGGGGGTCCGACTGATTACCCTGACTTGGAACGGACACTGTGAAGCCGGCGACGGGTGCGGCGTCCCGAACGCGGGCGGGCTGACCTCTTTCGGAAAAGAACTGGTAAAGGAAATGAACCGGACCCGCACAATTGTGGATGTATCGCATCTTTCGGAAAAAGGATTCTGGGATGTGGCCCGAATCGCTGAAAGGCCTTTTGTCGCCACCCATTCGAATTCCAAAACCGTCTGCCGTTCCGAACGGAACCTTTCAGACAGTCAGTTCAGAGAAATTGTGCGGGACGGAGGACTGGTGGGAATCAACCTTTTTCGGGATTTTGTAAAAGACGGCTCTGCTACACCGGACGACCTGATGAAGCATGTTGATCATTTTCTGCATCTGGGCGGTGAAAGGATTCTGGCGGTAGGCTCCGATTTCGACGGGTGCAGCCTGATGGATGGAATCAATGGGGTGGAAGACATGGATCGTCTCTATAGGCTAATCCAGAAAAAATTTGGGAAAGAAACCGCCAAACGGATTTTTTGGGAGAATGCCTGCCGGTTTTTTACCAACGAACTTAGCTGAAGGAACTGTATACCTCCAGTTATTCCGCTGAAAACCGATAGACCGTCGTGCTGCGGTAGGAACTGCCCGGTTTCAGGTTCTCATAGGGAAACTCCGGGTGATGGACGGAATCCGGATAATACTGCGTTTCCAAACAGATGGCATGGTGCGGTTCCAGGCGGACACCGCCGTTTCCAACCATACCGGCAGCAAACGAATTGGCTGTATAGACCTGCATACCGGGCAGATCAGTCAGGACGGTCATCCGCCTGCCGCTAGCCGGGTCATACAGTTCCGCTGCTTTGCGGACACCCTTTTCCCCGGAAAGCACAAAGTTGTGGTCATAGCCGCCGCAGCGGCGCAACGAAGGCTCCCCGGCGCCGATATCCCTTCCTACGGTTTTGGGCCGGCGAAAATCAAAGGGAGTTCCCGCTACGGAAAGTAATTTTCCCGTTGGGATCAGCCGGCTGTCTGCTTCGGTAATCTGATCAGAAAAGATCTGCATTTCAAGAGACAGAATATCTTTGGACGCGCTGCCGGTCAGATTGAAAAAGGAATGGTTGGTAAGATTAAAAGGTGTTTCACTGTCGGACGCCGCGGCATATTCAATCTTCAGAGCGTTATCTTTTGTAAGCGAATAGGTAACTTCCACATCCGCGTTTCCGGGAAAACCACATTCCCCGGATGGGCTGTGATAGGCAAAGGTTACGGAAGCAGAGTCTCCGTCATGGGATTCCTTGATCTTCCAGACGCGGTTCTGGAAGCCTCCCGGAGCACTGTGCAGAGAATTACCGCTTTCATTTTTTGCAAGGGCATAAGTCCGATTTCCAATCGAAAACACAGCGCCCGCGATTCGGTTGGCATAGCGTCCAATCAGCGCACCCAGAACGTCGCCCTCTTTTTCATATTCCGCCAAAGTGTCGTGCCCCAGAACGACATTTTCCGCTTTCCCTGTTCGATCCGGAACCAGAAGTTTTGCTATGCGGCAGCCATAAGTCAGGAATTCTCCCGTCATGCCGCCCGAATTTTTCAGAATGCAGCAGTCAACCGCCGTACCGTCCGCAAGTGTACCAAACTTTTTTATTTCGCTACTCAATGAAAATCTCCTCCTGTTCATTAACAGATCAAATATTCTGGCCCAGCAAGGCAGCACCGACAATTCCTGCATCATTGCCGAGCTGTGCGCGGCAGATCACCGTCTGCTTATCCGAATACTTGGAATATGTTTCGCTGGCAACAGCCTTTTTGAGCGGGGCCATCAAGGGTTCCCCTTCATTGCTGACACCGCCCCCAACACACAGAATATCCGGCTGAAAAATGTTGATGCAGTTTGTCAATCCGCAGGCAAGATAAAAAATATATTTGTCAACAACAGCCTTTCCGCTGCGATCGCCTTTCCTCATCGCCTGAAAAGCCGTTCGGCCGTCTGCTTTTTTCGGATCTCCGCCGGTGATTTCCCACATAGCGGAAGTTTTGTCTTTTTCCATTGCTTCTTTTGTGGAAACAATCAGTCCCGTAGCGGAAGCATAAGTTTCCCAGCAGCCGCGCCGGCCGCAGGTACAAGGGCGCCCGTTTGCGACAATCACGGTATGGCCCAGTTCTCCGCCTGCATAATTGCTGCCTGAGTAGATTTTTCCATCAAGGATAATACCGCTTCCGATTCCCGTTCCGAGTGTAATGGCAATGGCGGACTGTGCACCTTTCAGTGCTCCTGCTTTCCATTCCCCATAGGCTGCGGCATTGGCATCGTTCTCAAGAATCACCTTTTTCCCAAGCCTGTCTTCCAGCAGTTTACAGAGAGGAAGGCGGATAAAATGAAGATTATTTGCAAAATCCACTCTTCCATTTTCCCGATTGATTGTTCCCGGGCACCCCACACCGATCCATGGGATATCATGAAAAGACAGGTTCGCTTTTTGAAGAGTTTCCTGCGCGGCATTGGACAGCTGGGCGCTCATTTCTTCACCGGAACATGGCAAAACAGTCTTGCGGCTGGTTTTTACAACGACATGGTAATTTTCATCCACAATTCCTGCCGCAATATTGGTTCCCCCAAGATCGATCCCTAAAAAATACATAAAACTCCTTCTTTCGCGCCTATCTAAATTATTCCGGTAATCAGTATATCATTCCGGAAGCCGGCGTGTAAATACCCAGACCGCAGAAAAAAGATTTTATGGTGTAATTTTCATGATATTATGGTAGAATAAATGGTAAAATAAATGGTATAGGGAATGTCAGCTTCCGAAAAAGCCCCATAGAAAACAGAAATGAAAGACGGAGAATGTTAAAGTGAAATACTCACAGCTTCCCAAAAATATGCAGAATGAATATACCCGCCGCTACTGGGAATTGCTTCAGAAACATAAAATAAGGCTCTTTGCCAAACGTTTCTTCGATATAGCCGCTTCGGCGGTGATCCTGCTGATTCTGTCGCCGCTGCTGCTGGTTCTTACCGCGGCGGTAAAACTAGACTCGCCGGGACCTGTCTTTTACCGGCAGACCCGCGTAGGAAGATATGGCTCCGATTTCAAGATTTTTAAATTCCGGACAATGGTTCAAAATGCCGATCAGATCGGTCCTCCGCTGACAATGGGCAAAGATCCCCGCATTACACGGGTGGGACGTTTCATCCGAAAATGCAGAATGGATGAAGTTTCTCAGCTGCTGAACGTTTTAAACGGCAGTATGAGCCTTGTTGGGCCGCGCCCGGAAGTCCGCCGCTATGTAGACGCTTATCAGCCGGAGTACATGGCAACGCTGCTGATTCGGCCGGGAATTACAGCCCCTTCCAGCATTGCATTTAAAGACGAAGACAAGCTGCTGAACGCGGGAGGCAATCCCGAGGCGATTTATGTAGAAAAAATTCTTCCGCCAAAAATGGCGCTGAATCTGGAATATATAAATCATCTTTCGGTATTCCGGGATATTAAAATTATGTTTCAAACAGTCGCCGCTATAATTTAGCCATATTTCAGCCCCGCTTTTCATAAGAATAAATGGAACAGCGAGGGATGAAACAGTGGCATGCAATCACATACTTTTAAAAAATACCGCTCTGGTGCTTCTTCTGGCAGCCGGTATTGCGATGATTTCTCTTGCAACTGCCGGAAAGACGCAGCCGGTTCAAGCCGTTGTGCAGGAACCAGTTTCCTCTGGTATAACTGGGAAGAAAAAGGGCTTTATCAAGTACGCCGAATTTAATGTTCCCTACCTTGCCCTGAAAAAAGCAATGAATTTAGACATTGAATCCCACTCTAAGGGCGGAAACCTGAGCTGGATTGATCTTCTCGCATACCTTGCCGCCCGGTACGGCGGGGATTTCAAGCGGTATAAAAGTGCCGATATGGACGCCCTCGTCAATCAGCTCCAGACAAAAAGTCTGGCAGAGATTACCGGAAAGATGAAATATTTTTCTTATTATCACGAAGTATATGCCGCCGTTCTGAGCGGCCTGCTGGGAAAATATAAAATCAACGGTGAAGAAAAATACGGATTAATCGGTTTTTCTCCTATTGCAAAAACTTTTCCGTACAGTGACTGCGACGATTTTGGGGTAAGACGAACCTACGGTTATTCCCGGCCGCATCTTGGCCACGACATGATGTCGGCAACCGGGACACCGGTGATCGCCGTGGAGTCCGGCGTTGTGGAAGCACTTGGATGGAACCAATACGGCGGATGGCGGATTGGCATTCGAAGTTTCGACTCGAAACGGTATTACTACTACGCTCATCTGCGCCAAAACAGGCCGTACGCCGCAGGGCTGTCCCTCGGCAAGACTGTGAAAGCGGGAGACGTGATTGGATATGTGGGGCGCACCGGTTACAGTTCCCATGAAAACGTGAACAATATTCAGATAAGTCACCTTCATTTTGGACTGGAGCTGATCTTTGACGAAAGCCAAAAAGAATGTGACAACGAAATCTGGATTGACGTTTACCCTCTGACAAAGCTTCTGCGCCAAAACCAGTCCGAGGTTCTGCGGAATGCGGAAACAAAGGAATTTACACGCGCCCATGATATTGAGATTGAACAGCTTTCCGGTTCAAGTGAATAAAAAGGCAAAAAGCAGGGTCTGCCGGAATTTTCCAGCAAACCCTGCTGCGTTTCTGACTTTTATTTTTGGGCCGGAACACCCAGCCTGCGAAAACGGTCGTAACGCTGCTGAAGCATGTCTTCCGGTTTTAAAGCCTCTTTCAGCAAAAGAGTATGGTATAGTTCCGATTGCAGATTTTCATAAACCTCACCGAAATTTTCCGGTTCCGGAATAATACGCTCAATGACTTTCATACGGAATAAATCGTCCGCAGTTAGTTTCAGACACTCAGCCGCTTCTTTCACTTTACTGCTGTCTTTCCAAAGAATGCTCGCACAGCCCTCCGGAGAAATAACAGAATAATAGGCGTTTTCAAGCATCCAGACTTCATCCGCCACGGCCAGCCCCAAAGCTCCTCCGCTGCCGCCTTCGCCGATAAACACAGAGAGGATCGGCGTTTTCAGAGTAATCATTTCTTTTAGATTTTCGGCGATTGCCTCGCCTTCACCGCGTTCTTCCGCAGAAATACCGCAAAAGGCACCCGCCGTGTCTACAAAACAGACGACCGGCCTTTTGAACTTTTCTGCCTGTTTCATCAGGCGCAGAGCTTTGCGGTACCCTTCCGGATGGGCGGAACCAAAATTCCTGCTGATTTTCTCTTTGGTGCCAACGCCCTTTTCATGGGCGATAACGGTGACAGGCATTCCGCAAAGGCGGGCAATTCCGCCCACAACCGCTTTGTCGTCGCCAAAACGGCGGTCCCCGTGCATCTCTAAAAAATCAGTAAAAATATTATGGATATAGCTCATTCCGGTCGGCCTGTTTTTAGCCCGTGAAGCGGCAAGCCGCTCATACGCTTCCATGTTTTTCAGGACCCCCTTTGGTGCAGTGACAGCAAGCTGACAAGATAGTCCCTTTGCCTGCCGCGCGGGACAATATCATCCAGAAAGCCCTTTTCAAGCAAAAACTCCGAGCGCTGAAAATTGGGCGGAAGTTTCTGCCGCATGGTCTGTTCAATGACGCGGGGCCCCGCAAAACCGATCAGCGCTCCCGGCTCCGCCACAATAATATCTGCTTCCATGGCAAAGCTGGCCGTTACGCCGCCCGTGGTAGGGTCAGTCAGAATCGCAACATACAGATTTCCCTGGTCGCTGTGCCGCTTCACGGCGGCACTTGTTTTGGCCATCTGCATCAGAGAAAGAATGCCTTCCTGCATTCTCGCTCCGCCGGAAACGGTAAAACCAATCACAGGAAGAGATTTTTCGGCCGCGTATTCAAACAGCCGGGTGATTTTTTCACCCACAACCGTTCCCATGCTGCCCATCATAAAATGCGGTTCCATTACAAACAGGCAGCATGGAAAACCGCCGATCTGTGCCGTGCCGCAGATAACAGCCTCGTTTTCGCCGCTCTCTAGACGGGCATGCCATAATTTTTTGTCATAATTGGGAAAACCGATTAGATTGGTGGAGCGCATCTCCGCATCCATTTCACTAAAAGAATTCTCATCCGCGATCATGCCGACACGCTGACGGGCATTCATACGGAAATGGTAACCGCATTTAGGGCAGACGCGCGCATTCTCGTTTAAATCCCCTGTCAGCAGAATTGCCTTGCATTTCGGACAGGAAATACACATCTGATCCGGGATATCCGGAATAGAATTTTTGGTGCGGTTGTCGTACCATTCCAAAGGATTTTCCGGTTTTTTAAAAAAATTTTTTGTCAGCATCATGGATTTAATTCTCACAGCCTCTCCATAAAATCCGTGTGGTAAGTTCCGGATCGGAATTCCGGATGAGCGAGAATTTTGCGGTGCATATCCGTATTTGTATCCACACCGGCTATGACCAGCTCACATAAGGCTGCCTGCATTTTTCGGATAGCCTCTTCGCGGGTCTGGGCATGCACAATCAGTTTACCGATCAGCGAATCGTAAAACGGCGGCACGGTATAATCCTGAAACAGCGCCGTATCAAATCGAACCCATGGGCCGCCCGGAACATGAAGCAGCGTAATCTTTCCGCTGCTCGGCCGATAGTTCAAATCAGGATTCTCCGCATTAATGCGGCACTCAATTGCACTCCCGTGCGGCTTGACATCTTTTTGCTCAAAATTGAGCGGAAGTCCCGCAGCGATGCGGATCTGCCATTTGACCAGATCGATCCCTGTCACCATCTCTGTTACGGCATGTTCCACTTGAAGGCGCGTATTCATTTCCATAAAATAGAAATTCTGCTGATCGTCCACTAGGAATTCGACGGTTCCAGCGTTGACATAGCCGGCAGCTTTGGCTGCACGCAGAGCACACAGCTCCATTTTTGCACGTGTTTGCCGGCTGAGGGTTGGGGCCGGGCTTTCTTCCAACAGCTTTTGATGCTTGCGCTGGATGGAGCATTCCCGTTCGCCAAGCACGACCGCATGGCCCTGCGCATCACACAAAACCTGCATTTCAATATGTTTGGCCGGATATAAGTATTTCTCGAGGTAAACCGCTCCGTCACCAAATGCCATTCGTGCTTCTGCCGAAGCCGTTTCAAATTCTTTTCGGAAATCCTTGCTTGATTTCACCATCCGGATTCCGCATCCGCCGCCGCCGCTGCGGGCTTTGATCAAAAGCGGATAACCGATTTTTTCCGCTTCCTTTTCCGCCCGCTCGCTGGTTTCGACCAATTTGCTCCCTGGGATCACCGGTATTCCGGCCGACTGCATGGCCTGGCGTGCCATGTCCTTATCGCCCATTTTGGCAATAACACTGGACGGCGGGCCAATAAAAGCAATATTGCATTTTTCGCAGAGGGCGGCAAACTTCGCATTCTCAGAGAGGAGGCCATATCCCGGATGAATTGCCCCGGCACCCGTAGCAACGGCAGCAGATATGATGGCGGCAATATTCAGGTAGCTGTCTTTAAGCTGCGGCGGCCCAATGCAGATACTTTCATCCGCAAGGTTGACGTGCAGCGCATCACGGTCTGCTTCCGAAAAAACAGCAACTGTGGAAATTCCCATTTCTTTGCAGGCACGGATGATGCGAACAGCGATTTCGCCGCGGTTAGCAATTAATATTTTAGAAAACAAGGAATTTCACCCCTTATCTTCGGGAATCAGAGCAAAAGACAATTCCGCAGTAACTGCAAGTTTGCCATTGACGCTTCCCTTTCCCTTTGCAAAATAAAACGGCGGCCGGCTTTTAACCAAGCTGCATTCCATAACAAGCGTATCGCCCGGCAGCACTTTATTTTTAAAACGCACCCTGTCAAGCCCAGCGAAAAGCGGCAGTTTTCCTTTGACCTGATCTGCAAGAAGGACACAACAGGTCTGTGCAATCATCTCACACTGGACAACCCCCGGAACAATCATCCTGCCCGGAAAATGGCCCTGTAAAAACCATTCGTCGCCCCTGACCGTATAACGACCCACCGCATGGTTTTCCTCTTTTAATTCCGCTTCGTCAACCAGCAGCATTGGTTCACGGTGCGGCAGGATTTTTTTTAATTCATTTCTGTCCATTTTTCTCTCGCCGTTTCCCCGCGCGAAAATATATCCCCTGATCCCCCCGCGCGGAAAGGCGGATCGCCGATTTACCGCAGTTTGAAAAGCGTTTGGCCATATTCTACAACCTGACCGTTGTCAACGCATATCTCGGCTATTTCTCCATCCTGATCGGAGTTAATTTCATTCAGCAGTTTCATCGCTTCGATAATACAGACAATATCGCCCTTCTTAACCTTGCTGCCAACTTTTATATACGGCTGGCTCTCCGGCGAGGAAGAAGTATAAAAAACTCCCACCATCGGACTTTTAATCTCTTTTAAGCCCTGATCTTTTTCAGATTTTTCCGCCTGAACCGGAGGTGCACTCGGCGCACCGGCTCCGGAAGCCGGCGGGGCCGCTGAAACAACCGGAGGCGGCATATGTTTTTCCAAACGGATTTTTTTCCCTTCCTCCACCAGTTCAAGTCCTGTAAGACCCGTGTCTTTCATGATTTGAGCCAGCGAACGGATATCTTTCAGCTCCACTCTTTTCATCCCTCTCCAAAAAATATTTTACTGATCTGCTTTCCGAAAAACAAGGCAGGCATTATGTCCGCCGAATCCAAGATTCGTGGAGATTGCATAATCAATTTCCGCCTTTCTGGCGGTATTGGGCACATAATCCAGATCGCATTCCGGATCCGGCTCCTGATAACCAATTGTCGGCGGAACAATGCCATGACACAGCACAAGGACGCACACAATGGCTTCTGCCGCCCCCGTTGCCCCCAACATATGCCCCGTCATAGATTTCGTAGAACTGATCAGTGCTTTGCGTGCTGATTCTTCCCCAAGCGCTTTTTTAAACGCAAGCGTTTCCGTTTTATCATTCAGCAGCGTACTGGTTCCATGGGCATTAATATACAGCCTGGAATTCTGAGGCATGGCTGCTTCCCGAACAGCAATTCGGATTGCATTGGCTGCCCCCGTAGCTTCCGGATCCGGAGCGGTCATATGATAAGCGTCGTTTGTGTTGCCATATCCGCAGATCTCGGCATAAATTTTTGCCCCGCGGGATACCGCGTGCCCGTACTCTTCCAGAATAAGGATGGCTCCGCCTTCACCCATCACAAACCCACTGCGGCGCTTATCGAACGGAATTGAAGCCGCCGAAGGATCTTCCGAAGAAGTCAGGGCCATACAGTTCGTAAAACCGGCAACCGCCAGTTCATTAATGGTAGCTTCGGCTCCGCCGGTAATCATGGCGTCGGCATCCCCGTGCTGAATGGCACGGTATGCCTCACCCACGGCCGTAGCCGAAGTGGCACAGGCTGTTACCACACACATTGACGGCCCCTTCGCATGGTATTGAATCGCAATATGGCCGGCAGCAATATTGGAAATCAGTTTGGGAATAAAAAAAGGTGAAACCCGCTTAGGACCCTTTGCACGGAGTTTATCCTCTTCCTCCATAAAGGTTTTCATACCGCCGATTCCGGAACCGACATAAACACCGAGACGCTCCGGTTTGATCTTTCCGGAAATGCCGCTGTCTGTCATAGCCTGGGACGCAGCGGCCAGCGCATACTGGCAGTAAAGGTCAGTCCGGCGGATCATCGATTTATCCATATAATTTTCAGGCTGAAAATTTTTGACCTCCGCGGCAAGTTTGACCTTAAACTCGGAAGGATCAAATTTTGTAATACGATTGATGCCGTTCTTCCCGGCAATCAGGCTATTCCAAAAGGAAGGCACATCATTTCCGACCGGGGTAATAGCCCCCATGCCTGTTACAACTACTCTTCTGCCCATAAATATCCTCCCATCGGGATGGTTCCGCACGGCCTTCAGATACAAAGGCCTCCGTCAACCCGGATCACTTCTCCTGTAATATAAGACGCCGCTTCCCCTGCAAGGAATGTTACGGCATTGGCAACATCCTCCGGTTTCCCGGCATGTTTCAGCGGAATGGCTGCAACAACTTCTTCTCTGGCTTTGTCCGGCATCTGCCGTGTCATATCGGTGTCAATAAATCCAGGAGCAACCGCGTTGCAGGTAATGCCCCTCCCGGCAAGTTCTTTGGCAACCGTTTTTGTCAGACCGATGATTCCCGCCTTAGCGGAAGCATAATTAGCCTGCCCTGCATTGCCCGTCAGGCCCGCAACGGAACTGATGTTGATAATCCGGCCGCTCCGCCGATGAATAAAGTGGCGGCAGCAATGGCGGATCATATGGTATGCCCCTTTCAGGTTAACAGATATGACATCATCAAAATCCTGTTCTTTCATGGTGGCAATCGAGCCGTCGCGTGTAATGCCCGCATTATTTACAAGAATGTCAATTTTTCCAAAATCGTTCAGAATTGTATTGACTGTCTCTTTTGTCTCATCGAGATTAGAAACATCGCAGCGGTATGCTTCACATTTGACTGTATATTTCTCAGCAAGGCTGCACGTTTCATCCGCGGCCTGCTTGTTTCCGGCATAGATAACGGCTACATCCGCACCTTCTTTTGCCAGATTCAGCACAATGGCACGCCCAATTCCGCGCGAACCGCCCGTAACAACAGCAACCTGATCCTTCAGCAAGGGAACTCCCCCTTTTCTTTCAGTGTGGAAATCGTCTTCTCAAGGGTATCCTGATCTTCCACATGGCAGATTGTCACACCGGGCAGCGTCCTGCGAACCAAGCCGCTCAGGACTTTTCCGGCCCCGGTTTCAATAAAGATATCGGCGCCCTGCGCCTTCATATCCTCCAATATCTTCTGCCACAAAACAGGATGACTGATCTGCCGGAAGATATTCTCCCGAATTCCGGCTGCATCCGTACCATACAGCCGGGCCGTGTAATTGGAATAAACCGGAATCTTTGGCGCCTGAACGGAAACATCCTTCAAAACTTCACGCAGCCTAACGGCAGCCGGTTCCATAAACGGAGAATGGAATGCCCCGCTGACAGCCAGCGGTACGGCTCTTCCTCCCGCTGCAGTGACTTCCGCACAGAATGGGCCGATTTCTTCCCGGTCTCCCGCCACGGCAATCTGCCCTGGGCAGTTATAGTTGACGGGATAAACACGGCGAAATTTCTGGCAAAGCTGTTCGACCTGGCCGCTGGAAAGTTTTAAGACCGCCGCCATGCCGCCCGGGTCTTTCTGTGCCGCTTCATCCATTGCTTTGCCGCGCCTGCATACAAAAGAAAAACCGTCTTCCGGTGAAAACACGCCGGAAAAAGTGAGCGCGGCGATTTCTCCAAGGGAAAAACCGGCCGCCATATCCGGGCAGACGCCGCGTTCGCGCAGCGCTTCGGCCGCAGAAAGATCTACACAGTAAACGCAGGGCTGCGTGTTGACGGTGAGGGATAGCTCCTCTTTCGGCGCGGAAAAGCACTGAGCCGACGTGCCCGGACGGAAACGATCCGCCAAACGAAATACGTCACCGGCAGCTTTTGATGATTCAAACAGCGAACGGCCCATACCGGTATACTGGGTTCCCTGTCCACTGAACAAAAACGCTATTTTACCCATTGTTTTGCACCGTCCAGAGTCTGTTCGGCTTCCCCGAACATTTCCTCAATAATTTCTTGCGCGGTCTGTTCTTTTTTAACAAGACCGGCAATTTCTCCCGCAAGGAAGCAACCATTTTCTGCGTCGCCTTCCCGTGCAGCCCGCCGAAGCGCGCCCGCGCCGAATTTTTCCAGTTCCTCCCGGGTAACATTCAAATCGCGCTCTTTTTTCTGGAATTCACGTGAAAAACTGGTCTTCAGAGATCTCACCGAGTCACCGAGACGTTCCCCGGTTACGATCGTATCCAATTCTTTTGCTTTGAGAACTTTTTCCTTATAAACCGGGCTGATAGTACATTCACGGGCGACGAGAAAGCGCGTCCCGACTTGAACTCCCTGCGCTCCCAGCATCATAGCCGCCGCAATGCCACGGCCGTCACCGATACCGCCCGCCGCAATAACGGGAATCTTTACCGCATCGCAGACCTGCGGCACCAAAGCCATGGTATGCAGTTTACCGATATGGCCCCCGCTTTCCGCACCTTCGGCTATCACAGCGCAGGCTCCGCGTTTTTCCGCAAGCCTTGCAAAACCAACCGACGCAACGACAGGGACAACTTTAATCCCGGCTTCCAGCCAAGCAGGCATGAATTTCCCCGGATTCCCAGCCCCGGCCGTAACGACCGGCACATGTTCTTCTGCCACAACGCGGGCAACTTCCTCCGCATATGGGCTCATGAGCATGACGTTCACGCCAAACGGCTTTGAGGTTTTCTCCCGGCACTTGCGGATTTCTGCGCGGAGCTGCTCTCCGTTGGAATTCATTCCGGCAATAATGCCAAGGCCGCCCGCATTGGAAACGGCGGACGCCAGGGAGGAGTCTGATACCCATGCCATGCCGCCCTGCAAAATCGGATATTCAATTTGCAGCAGTTCACAGATTGGTGTTTTTATCATACGATATTCTCCTTTGCCATTCTGCCGGTCAATCCCAGCGGAGGATGCAGGCCCCTGAAGTCAGGCCGCCGCCAAACGCAACCAGACCGAGGATATCTCCGCTGTGGAATGTACCTTTCCGATTTTCTTCGTCCATCAAAATGGGAATGGCGGCCGAAGATATGTTCCCGTAACGCTGGATATTCACAAGGAATCGATCCCGAGGAATGTCCAGACGCTTCTGGGAAGCGTCAATAATCCGCAGGTTTGCCTGATGCGGAAGAACCCAGGTCACATCCTGCTGGGTGAGCCCCGCATCCTGAATCGCCGCTTTGAGCTCGGCAGCCATCTGGGTAACAGCAAACCGGTAAACATCATGCCCGTGCCAAAACAGGGCTGTGGGAGGACAAGGCGCCTGATTGAAAGGAGAATTTCCGTTGACATTGGGGATATACATGGTTTCCCGGCTGCCCTGCGCGGAGATTCGGATGGAGAGAAGGTTTTCGCCGGCCTCCAGCACCACGGCACCTGCACCGTCGCCAAACAGCACACAGGTTGTGCGGTCTTTCCAGTCCAAAAGTTTAGACATATTTTCGCAGGATACAATCAGCATCTTGCGGACACGGCCGCGCGCAAAAAATCCAGCGGCTGTATCCAGGGAATAAATAAAACCGGTGCAGGCCGCGTTCATATCAAACGCAGGGCAGTGCGCCCCCAGCCGTTCCTGCAAAACACAGGCCAATGAAGGCGTAAAATAATCGCCCCGGATGGTTGTGCAGATGATTCCATCCAGTTCCGAAGCATCAACGCCGGCATTCTCCAGAGCCGCACGACCGGCAGCTTCTGCCACATCGCTGATTGTTTCGGTTGTACATACATAACGGCTTTTAACACCTGTATGGGATGTAATCCATTCATCAGACGTATCCATTATCTGAGATAGTTCGTCATTTGTTACGGAGCGCGCCGGATGCGCGCTGCCGGTACCGATAATCTTAAAGTTCATGAAAAAGCCTCCGTATAGCATTCGTTCTAAAATCTTGCCCGGACAGCAAAGCGGTTATTTTTTTATCATTGTAGTAAATTTTAGCGCTTTGTAAATTCCTTAAAGCAAAATACGTTTTCATTCTGACTGACAGCGGACTCTTTTTATTCCGCGGCGAATTTCGCCCGGCTGCTTTTCTCCGCGGGAATCAGAAGCTACTGCCTTCGAACCTGGAACCTGCTGTGACAGCTTTTTAGCTGCCATCTCCCTAAGCTTATATTTCTGAATTTTTCCGCTTGCCGTAACAGGGAATGACTCCATAAACACGACATATTTGGGGATCTTATGCCGCGCAAGATTCTGCTTGACATACTCGCGCACATCGTCTTCGCTGAGTGACATGCCGCCTTTCAGAATAATGCAGGCCATAACTTCTTCCCCGTACTCCTCGCTGGGCACACCAATAACCTGTACATCCTTTATGGCCGGATTGGTGTACAGGAATTCTTCAATTTCTTTCGGGTAAATGTTCTCGCCGCCGCGGATAATCATATCTTTGATCCGTCCGGTAATCCGATAATACCCATTTTTATCAACAGCCGCAAGGTCGCCGGAGTGAAGCCATCCGTCCGAGTCAACCGTCTGCCGGGTTTCTTCCGGCATTTTATAATACCCCTTCATGGTATTATAGCCGCGGGAGCAGAATTCCCCCGGTACATCATTCGGCTGGATTTTCCCGGTCTCCGGATCGACGACTTTGGCTTCAACACCGGGCATCAGGCGGCCTACCGTACGGACGCGGGCCTCCAGCGGATCATCGGTCTTTGTCATCGTGCATGCGGGAGAAGCCTCTGTTTCTCCATAGGTGATGGTGATTTCGTGCATCCCCATTTCATCCATAACTCTCCGCATGATCTTCTCTGGACACGGGGAACCGGCCATAATCCCGGTGCGTAATTTTGAAAAGCGGTGGGTTTTGAATTCGGGATGCTCCAGCATGGCGATAAACATGGTAGGAACACCGTGGACCGCCGTGCAGCCCTCCTGCTCAATGGCTTGCATGACAACCGTTGGGCGAAAATATTCAACAAGCACCATGGAAGTGGCGTGGGTCAGGCAAGCCATAACCCCCAGCACAAGGCCAAAACAATGAAAAAGCGGCACAGTGATGCAAAGTTTGTCCTGCTCGGTGAACTTCATGCAGTCTCCGATCCCTTTGCCGTTATTCACGATGTTGTAATGGGTCAGCATAACGCCTTTTGGAAACCCCGTTGTCCCCGAAGTATACTGCATATCAATGACATCCTGAGGATCCAGGGAAGCCTGGATCTTCCGGAATATTTCTCCGTCCACCGCATCCCCGCGGGCGAAAAGGTCCTGAAAATGGAACGTACCCGGAACTTCCTGGTTTCCTACATAAATAATGGATTTCAGGCAGGGAAGATCCGGCTCTGAAAGCTCACCTGGCCGGCTGGTTTTCAGCGTCGGACACAATTCATTGATAATCTTGACATAATCCGTACCCTTGAAACCGTCAATCATCACGAGGGCCTTTGAGTCGGACTGCTGGAGAAGGTACTGCATTTCATATTTTTTATAATTGGTATTTACCGTCACTAAAACCGCACCGATCTCAGCCGTTGCAAACAAAGTAATCATCCATTCGGGCACATTCGTGGCCCATATGGCCACATGATCCCCCTTCCGGATACCGATTGACAAAAGGCCTTTGGCAAATCGCGTGCATTCATCGCGGAATTCACGCCAAGTTCTGCGGTAAGGCCTGTCAATATAAGCCACCGCTTCACGATCCGGAAATTTCTCTGCAACCCTATCCAGCATCTGACCGATTGTGTAGTTCAGCATTTCACTCATCATCAAAAATCCTTTCCGTTCTTACTGACACAGCAAGTCCAACCTCTGCGCCGGTTTTCTTTATACAAATATGGCATCAAGCCGGATTGAAAGCATTTTGGAAAGATTAAAATCATTATTCATAGAACCATTTAATATAATTTCTATTATTATATCACATCAATCTTAATACAGGCAACATTCACCTTTTATTCCTAAGGAATTCATTAATAAACCTATTATTAACGTTTATTGTTGAAAATTTCTAGTGCATTATTTATTTCTTATTTGGCATTTTTGTTAATTTCTTAACGAAATTTTTCGTGAATATTTGGGATATTCGAAGTTTTATGGACTAATTATACGATATTTAGCAATCATTATTGGATATATTTTATACAATATCCTATATAATTTTACCTTCCATCTGGAATTGAAAGGCATGTTTTGTGCATACATCTAAAAATGAAAATACAACGTTTATTTCGTTATGAGATATTGAAACAAAAACAAATGCACGGTACAATAAGGGAAGACGGGTATTGATATCCCCATCAGCAATGATTACATCAGAACTCTCGCAGTCAAGAGAGTCTCAGCTATTTTTTCACAAAAGGAAAAGGCTTTTCATTCTTTTTGGAATGAGAAGCTTTTTCCTTTTCTGTTTCTTCAGGCCCATGAACTTAAAAATACTTCGAATTCCATTTTTTACACAGGAATGTTTTTCGGGATTGGATTAATACTATTTAATGTGCTGCTGTTCCGGCTTTGCATACTCGGAACACAACGTTTTGGGCTTTCATCCAGATATTTTCAGAAAACAGCGATTTACCAGAAAGGTTGAATGCGAATGCGTTCCTTTGAAACAAGGCTGAAAAGCAATGATAACACATATCGGGAACTGTTCGTCCGTCACCCCAGCAATCCCATCCTGACAGCAAAGGACTGGCCTTATGCGGTCAACACCGTTTTTAACCCCGCGGCAACCATTTTCAACGGCAAAATTCTTCTGCTTGCACGCGTGGAAGACCGGCGCGGTTTTTCCCATCTGACAAAGGCTGTCAGCGACGACGGTGTAACAAACTGGCAGATTGACAAATGGCCCACACTGGAAGCCAACCCCGATTATCCGGAAGAAGCCTGGGGAATTGAGGATCCTAGGATCACCCGCATGGATGAACTGGACTGCTGGGCGGTAGTGTACACTTCTTTTTCCCGTTCCGGCCCGACTGTTTCACTGGCAACAACAAAAGACTTTTCCAGTTTTGACAAACTGGGTTCTATTATGCCGCCGGAAGACAAAGATGCGGCTCTTTTTCCACGTAAATTCAAAGGGAAATGGCTTTTGATCCATCGGCCGATCGGCGTGCATCTGATTGATTCAATTCAGAGGGGGCCCGGCGCACATATTTGGATTTCTTGTTCCGCCGATCTGAAATATTGGGGCGACCATCATATTCTGATCAATGCAAGAAACGGCGGCTGGTGGGATGCCAATAAAGTTGGCCTCTGCGCTCAGCCCCTGGAAACTCCGGACGGCTGGCTGATCCTGTACCATGGGGTCCGGCAGACTGCTGCCGGTTCTGTTTACCGTCTTGGGCTGGCTCTGCTGGATTTAGATAACCCTCTGAAAGTTCTTCGGAGAAGCGATGAATGGATTTTTGGGCCCGAGGAACCCTATGAGCGGGAAGGCGATGTGCGGGATGTCGTTTTTCCCTGCGGCTGGGTCCTGGATAAGCAAAGCGGAGAAATAAAAATGTATTACGGCGCTGCCGATTCCTGCATCTGCCTGGCAACAGCGAACCTGAACGACCTGCTGGAATATATCAAAAGCTGCCCAGAACAAAAAATGATGGAAAGCTGACTAGAGCCGGCAGGGTCTCTGAAACGGAATGAGATAGGAAACAAACAAAACGGGAGGTACAGACTTTGAAAGCATTATTTCTGGCAGGCGGTCTTGGCACAAGGCTTCGTCCCCTGACGGATCATCTGCCGAAACCGATGGTTCCCATCATGGGGGTTCCTCTTCTGGAACGGACGATTGCGGAATTGAAACGGTGCGGCGTTACCGAAGTTGTCCTCAGCACCGGCTATAAATCCGACTGCATTGAAAAACATTTTGGCGTAAGCCAGAAGATGGGAATGACCGTCCACTGCGTCTGCGAAGAAAAACCGCTGGGTACTGGAGGTGCCATTAAAAACTGTGAAAAATATTTTGACAGTACCTTCCTGGTATTTAATTCAGACGTTCTTTGCAACCTTGACCTGAAAGCTCTGGTAGCTTTTCACCGACAGAAAAAAGCGGACGTCACAATCAGCGCCACACGCGTGGAAGATCCATCCAGCTATGGAGTGATTGAATATAACCAGGAAGACTTCGCCATTTCTTTCACAGAAAAGCCAAAACCAGGAGAAGAAAAATCACATTTTATCAATGCCGGCATTTATGTATTTGAACCCAAAGTGCTGGAACTGATTCCAGCCGGCAAAAAAATATCGGTTGAGAAAGACATCTTTCCGCTATTACTGAAAAAGGGTTTGAAGATTGCCGTCTACCACGACGGCCGCTACTGGATTGACATCGGCACCCCAGGAAAATATATGAGGGCGCATAAAGATATCTTTGACGGCCACTGCAGCATTGCAGAAAACAATTTTTCATCTGAAAAAATATATGAACAGGAAGGAGCGGAAATCAGCCCTTCCGCAAAGATCGAAGGACCCGTGTGGCTTGGCAAAGACGTGCATATCGGCGCCAACGCTTGTATTGGCCCCAACGTGGTGATCGGTGACGGATTCCACGCCGGGCGGGGATGCTCTATCCAAAACAGTGTTATCTGGAACGGAGTATCTCTTGGCAGCGGAGTCGATATTGACCATTCTTTGGTAACGTCCGACTGCCAGATCGAAAGTGGGATCCAGTGCGTCGATACGATCTATTCTCAGGAAAGTAAAACTCACTTTACTACCTGATAGTTCCAATACAAAAAAGAAAGGATTGAAAAGCAGTTGAATGCTCAAAAATTACCCGTCCTGTTTTTAAGCACCTATCCCCCACGGCCATGCGGCATTGCCACTTTTACGCAGGATCTTGTCCATGCGCTGCAAAAAGCGGGGAAAACCGAACCCGGCGTCGTAGCGGTTAACAGCGGCATTGATTCCTACCCTCCGGAAGTTCGGTTTACTTTAGAACAGGAGAATCCGGATTCGTATCTGGAAGCGGGAGAGCAGATCAACCGCTCTGGTGCTGCGCTTCTCATGGTGGAACACGAATACGGAATATACGGCGGAAATTCAGGGGAATATCTTTTAAACCTGATCAGCCGGTTGAAAATACCTTTTGCCGTCACACTGCACACCGTTCTGCCAAAACCAGCAAAAAAGCAGAAAACGATCGTGAACCGGCTGGCACAATCCTGCCGGAAAATGGTAACCATGTCCCCCGCCTCGGTAGAAATTCTCCGCAGTGTTTACGGAGTTGCTCCCGATAAAATTGCTGTGATTCATCACGGTGTCCCGGAACTGCCCATGGAAGATCGAAAATTGCTGAAAAAGAAAAACGGGATGGAAGGCCGCTTTGTTGTCAGCACATTCGGCCTTATAAGCCCCGGAAAAGGGTTAGAATACGGCATAGAAGCCATCTCCCGCATTGCAAAATCCAAGCCTGAGATTCTGTACCTAATTCTTGGGCAGACACATCCCGTTATTAAGCAGCATGACGGAGAGCGTTACCGGGAAAAGCTGAAACAAAGGGTGGCAGATCTTGGGATTGCACAAAATGTCCGCTTTGTAAACCGCTATCTGACCCAGGAAGAAATCATTCAGTATCTAACCCTTTCCGACGTCTATATGACACCCTATCTTGGCAAAGACCAGGCGGTGAGCGGAACTTTGGCTTATGCCGTCGGATACGGCCGCGTTATCGTTTCAACGCCGTATTCCTACGCCAGGGAAATGCTGGCAGACGGCCGTGGACTGCTGGCCAAATTTCGCAATTCCGCTTCGTTGGCCAACTGTATTCTGCAAGTCATTCAAAATCCAGACAAACAGGCTGAAATGGAAAAAAAGACGCTCGAACTTGGAAAAACAATGATGTGGAGCCAGATTGCCGAAAAGTACTTTGCACTTTTTAAAGATGTGATCCGATAGATTAAAGAAGGGACGATACAGTGAAAAAAATGATTGATGACCGGTATGTATTCCGCATCACGGATGATACCGGAATGCTTCAGCACGCAACGCTTGGAATACCGGATCCTAAAGAAGGCTACACCTCCGACGACAACGCAAGGGCATTGATTATGGCCGCAATGCTGTACGGACGTTCTCCGGAATGGAAATATGAAAATCTGACCGCACGCTACCTCGGTTTTCTGCTTTATGCCGAAAAGGATCGCTGGTTCCGGAATTTCATGGGTTACAACCGAAACTTTTTAGAAAAGCGCGGCTCCGAAGACAGTTTCGGGCGCTGTCTGATGGCACTCGGCTGTACAGCAGCAAATCCGCAGATGCCCGGATCTATCCGAGACTGCTGCGAAAAGCTGCTGGCACGAACGGCCTCCAGCTGCTCCAGCCTCACTTGCCTGAAAGGAAAAGCCTATGCGCTGGTCGGTCTGTCCTTATGGAAAAGCAAGGAATCCCTCCTCTACACACAAATGCTCAGGGACTCCATTGTGGATACATATGTACAGAACCGACGGGAAGACTGGCGCTGGTTCGAAACCACCATGACCTATTGCAGCGCCATTCTGCCGCTTGCTCTGTTCTGCGCATGTGGAAACGAGAAAAACAACTGTACTATTGCTGCAGAAAGCCTGGACTTTTTGCTGGAGAACACCATGAAAAATGGATTCTTCAAACCCATTGGCTGCAAAGGCTGGTTCGTGCGCGGAGGATCTCCCTCTGCTTACGACGAACAGCCGGTTGAGGCCTGCTGCACCATGCTGGCATGTCTGAAAGCCTATCAAACGCTGGGAAATAAAAAATATCTCCAGTGCGCAAAAAGCTGCTTTCTGTGGTATACAGGGCAAAATTCCCTGCATCTTTCCCTGATTGATCCTGAAACCGGCGGATGTCGAGACGGCCTGACAAAAAACGGCCTGAACGGAAATGAAGGAGCAGAAAGCATCATTTGCTGGCTGATTGCAGCCATAACGGCCGAAAAAGAAGGCTGGTCTCAAAACGACTGAAACAGCAATTAATACTTTTCATGTGTCTTTTCCCGGACGTACATGAGACGGACACGGCCGTCTTTTCCCCGTACGGCGCGGATATCGAAAATTTTCAAAGATTTGATAAAAGGCGTAAGTTTTTTAAAGCCATAATTCCGCACATCAAAATCGGGATAACGTTTGGTCAAAATATTCCCGATATCGCCGAGCGAAGCCCATCCATCGTCATCTGACGTTTCTTCCACAATGGTCAAAACCGTATTTCGAACGGCATCCAGCGACGTATAATCCAACCCGGAAATATTCTGAACCTTCTCATCAGAATTACTTGGGGGAATCACATCCTGTGCAAGCACCTCAAGATACTTAAATTTATTGCACGCAGCAATAAACGGGCTGGGTGTCTTTTTTTCACCCATGCCGACAACAATCATCCCCGATTCCCGCAGGCGGGAAGCCAGCCGGGTAAAATCGCTGTCGCTGGATACAATGCAGAATCCTTCGATATTCCCAGCATAAAGGATATCCATTGCATCAATGATCATGGCAGAATCGGTCGCATTTTTTCCGGTTGTATAACCATACTGCTGAATTGGGGTGATGGAATTATCCAGCAGCACATTTTTCCACGAATTCATCGCGGATCGGGTCCAGTCCCCATAAATTCGCTTGATTGTCACCACACCATCATTGGAAATTTCATCTAAAATAAATTTGATATACTTCTCCGATACATTATCCGCGTCAATTAAAACAGCAAACCGTTTCTCATCCGCCATGACAATCCTCCCTCAGTCCAAAAATGTGTTTTCTTGCCAAGAGCATGCTTACTGTGCAAGCAAATCGGTCTTTTCAGCATGACCGGTGTAAGTTGGCACAAGCCTATGAATAATTTCCATCATTTTAACATTGTCAACGCCGGCAACTTTTCGAAGCTCCTCAATATCATTCAAAAAGGTGGCTTCATTAAACGGAATCGGATTTCCTATATAAATTCTTTCATGAGACGTTTTTTTGCATCCGCCCTCGCTGTCCAGAAGGAGCTCCTCATACAGTTTTTCGCCCGGGCGCAAACCGGTATATTTAATTTTAATATCCACATCCGGTTTATAGCCGGAAAGACGGATCAGATTCCTGGCAAGATCGACGATTTTAACCGGACGGCCCATATCCAATACAAATATTTCGCCACCCTTTGCCATGCCTCCGGCTTGAATGACCAGGCGGGACGCTTCTGGAATCGTCATAAAATACCGCACAATATCCGGATGGGTAACAGTAACAGGGCCGCCTTCGGCAATTTGGCGCTTGAACAGCGGGATAACGCTTCCGCTGCTGCCAAGAACATTCCCGAAACGTACGGCAACGAAGCCCGTTTTGCTGTGACGGCTGTAATACTGAACGATCAGTTCGCAGATTCGTTTCGTCGCTCCCATAACGCTGGTTGGATTGACAGCTTTATCGGTGGAAATCAAGACCATCCGTTTAACGCCGTATTTATCGCATACCTGGGCAACATTCAGGGTGCCAAACACATTGTTTTTCACCGCTTCTCCGGGACTGAGCTCCATCAGCGGCACATGTTTGTGAGCCGCCGCATGAAATACAACATCCGGACGGAGGCGGTCGAAAATATGATCAATGCGTGCTTTATCACGGACAGAACCGATAATAACTTCCATATCCAACTTGGGAAAGCGGCGTAGCAACTCATTTTGAAGCTCATACGCATTGTTTTCATATATTTCCAGAACAACGAGCTTTTTAGGGTGGAACCAGGCAATTTGACGGCACAGCTCACTGCCGATAGAACCGCCGCCCCCCGTAACGAGAACCGTTTTGTTCTTGAGATAACCGCTGACTTCTTCTGTGTTTAAATTGATTTCGTCTCTCTCCAGCAAATCAAGTACATTTACATCACGGACATGACGAGGATCTTCGCTGCCTTCCACGATCTCATAGAGGGAAGGAATCGTTTTAAGGCGGCAGCCTGTTTTTGTGCAGATTTTCAAAATGGCATGTTTATCCGCCGGCCTTGCAGTTGCAATGGCTAGAATAATTTCATCAACCTGATAGCGCATTACCATTTTGGGGATGCTTTCACGCCCGCCGGCCACCTTGACCCCATGGATGCGGGTGCCGCGCTTTTTCTTATCGTCGTCTATAGCTACAACCGGAATTCCTTTCGACTGCGGCGCGTTTTTCATATCTTTAATCACCATGGAGCCCATCTCTCCGGCCCCAACGATCATCACGCGCAGCGGATTAACATCTGTGTCACAAGAAGAAGATTTTCTATGCTTTTTGCGGCTGGCCAGCCGAATGCTGAACCGGGATGCCCCCACAAAAAACAGCATTAAAACCCACCCAATGACATAAACAGAATTTGGGTACCTCTCTGCAGAAAGCAGATTTGGGAACGCTTTGTAACCCAAAATCAGCGTTAGAAGGCAGGCCGCGCTTGTCCCAAAAAAAATCTGAAGCAGTTCTTCCAAGCTGGCGAACTGCCACATAGTGCTGTAAAAACGAAATAAGGCAAAAACAGCAATGCAGACCAGCGTAACCCACGGAATACTGATGCGGAAAGAATCTACATAGTAAAACGGTATGCCGCCGTCTTCCTGAAAACGAAGAACAAATGCAAGCCAATAACTGAAAAAAATACAGAATATATCAATTAATATTTGTGGGATCAGGGCTTTCATTCCCATCCTTCTACTTCTCATACCATTACTCCAATACAAAAAATCATCTCTGGCAATTCTATTGCCCGCAGCGCTGGAGCATAATCCATTTTACAGACGGTCTGAAACGCTCCTCCAACTATATTACCAGATTTGACCGTCCATAACATTCCAATAAAATTCATTTGGCCAATCAAAATGCTCCCATAAGAGAACACTGACTGTAATAGTATAGCACAAACCGCATTCAAAATAAACCTAATATTTTTTGCTGTGGAGATTTGTCTATAAAAAAGTAATAAATTTCTATGCTTCAGTATCAAATTTATATTGTATATTGTGTTTTTTGTAATTAAGAACACGATCGAAACCGCCGGTCAAATTATCATTCAACGGCAACTGATCGTAAAATCGGACACGCATAATGAATTGCTGAAGCAAAGCCGAATCCACCTGATCCCGTACCGCTTATGCCGTTATACAAGAAGTGGGGGGCTGTTTTGACCTTCGTTTTATCATCCTTTCCAGATAATAAGTGATGATGACAAATACAGAGCCGATACTCCAAAATTCATAAATTAAAAAAAGGATGTTGGGGCTTGTCTGTCCCTGTAAACCATGGCCAGCGGATTGACCTTTCTGATCTGCTGAGGTTCCACCTCCCCGATAATGCCCGCCGTCGTGTTGAGAATCACCGTAATTCTGCGATTGCTGAGAATTTCCGAATACACTGCCGATGTTGGCCAATTGGCTGAAATAGTTGACCTGCGCCATGTTGTATACGCCCGCTGCAAAGATCACGGCGGCAAGGATCCGCGCGGTAAACGCAAGGGCTTTTGTGCTTCGTTTCATCCGAACCGCTTTTTTTAACATGCTCATAATCCATTTCCAGTGCAGTCCTACATGGATTCCGATTAGTGCCAGAGCGAAATAGGCAGCAGAAACGTGCAAACCTCTTAAAGATGGCACGCTGCTTAATCTATTGCTGGGAAACAGGATTTTAGAAATACCGATCCCCGAAACAAGAATGAAGGCCATACTGAGTAAAAGCAGAGCATCAACGACATACCCGATTTTCGTCTTGGTTTTAACTTGGCTGCAGAATAATTTGCGGGAAACTCTAGAAATCCATTTGCGGTTTAACAGGATATGAACGATAAACAGCACTCCAATCGCAAGCCCCGCAATTTCATGGAAATTCAGCCCTGTTACCACCCTGTGGTTGAACAACAAGGCAAACACGATTGCCATAGCAATGTCAAGAATCAGTTTAACCCAGTTTTTTTTCATTACCATCACCTTGTTTGCTTTAATATCTGATCTTAATTTTAACCGAATATTTGAATTCTATAGGAAACCTCATTATAAAAATATCTAAGAAAGGCAGCAATCCCGAGGCGGCCTGAAATTTATCGGCCGCCTATTGGAAGCATTCATGCAAAAAGGCAAACATGCGACAAACTATTGACAAACTAATTATATTAGTTTATATTTTATTTATTATAGCTTTAACAATTCATATCGTGCAGTATGCAGTTGGCAGACAAGGAACAGCGGTCAAATGAAAAAGCGGCTGCCGGACCTCTGCGGAACAACAAAGCAGAAAAATCCATACGGAGGATAAAAAATGAGTGCAAAAAGAGGACTTGATGCGCAGATCATTCTGAACGCCGCAGCAGAATTGGCGGAAGAGAAAGGACTTGAAAATGTCTCATTAAGCCAAGTTGCAGACCGTCTGGGAGTAAAATCTCCGTCGCTGTATAACCATCTAAACGGATTTCAGGGGCTTTCTACCGGCCTAGCAAAGCTCGCGATTGCAAGACTGGAAAGCGCCGTGCGCAATGCGGCTGTTGGCCGGTCGAAAAGTGAAGCGTTTATGGCAATCGCTGTGGCTTACCGGAAATTTGCAAAAGAAAATCCGGAACTTTACAAAGCAATTCTGCGGTATCCAAATTACAGCGACAGCGGCGTTCAGGAGGCCGGCCACGCTGTCGTTCGGATTCTGTATCAGGTGATGGAACCGTATCATTACAGCAAAGAGAATACCATTCATTTCGTCCGCGGATTCCGAAGCGTGCTTCATGGATTCGTCTCGCTGGAAGAAGCGGGTTTTTTTCAGGGCACAGACGCAAATGTGGATAAAAGCTACGAACATCTTGTCAGGCGCTTTCTTTCCACTCTGACTGTTAAGGAGAATCCGTAATATGGCTCCATATATTGCTTTGCCAATCGTTGGATTTATCGTAGGTCTGCTGATTATCTCTCTTGGGGGCGGCGGCGGAGCCGTCTATGTAGGCATTCTGACCGCATTCTTCAACATTCCACCTGCCATTGCGGCGACCACCTCGCTGGCAACCACGATTCCTACAACGGCCGTAGGAACTTTCAGCCATTGGAAAGCAGGAAATGTAAATTGGCGTTTTGGGCTCACCATGCTGATCGGCGGCGCAGCCGGCTCCATTGTGGGTTCTCTGTGTTCCGGCTTTCTTCCGGAAAACCTGTATAACAAAATCACCGGCCTGATTCTGCTGCTACTGGCCGTGCAGATGCTCGTTTCGTACATTAGAAAGAAGCAGAAAAAGGGCAATTCGCTAAGCGCTGGTTCAACCAGCAGCAAATCCAATACCGTCAAAGCCGTTTGCTTTGGCCTGCTGGGCGGAATCATGTCCGGTCTTGTCGGTCTGAGCGGCGGAGGCCCAATCATTGCAGGGCTTATGATTCTCGGTTGCCAGGCGCTTGAAACGGTGGGAACATCCGTTCTGGTGCTTTTCGGAATTGCCGTAACCGGATTTCTGACTCACCTCGGCATTGGGACAATTGACTGGAAGCTCGTTGGATTACTGACAATTGGAACCGTTTGCGGCGCTTTTGTGGGTCCGATTCTTCTCAAGCAGATCAACAAACAAAAGCTGGAAAAGGTCCTTCAGCCGGTGCTTTTTTTCATGATCGTGGTGATGGGCGGCATGGAAATATTTAAATAGATCACGGCCCTGTTTTCATGGCAAGTTATAGAAATTTTCTTTAAAAGCTAACACAAACCTGCGTTGCAGAATTTTCTTAACGAATTCTCAGCGGACATTTGCTCTTTAATCTCTCTACAAGAAAATCTTTCTTCTGGATGTCTGATTGAATACTGCATCTGGAAAGCATATAAAGCATATAATGAAAAGCAGAATACGTATAAAAAGGAACTGAATAACGGATTTACAATGGAGGTATCTCATGAGTTTTAATTCCGATAAATGGCTTGAACTGCTTGTAGAACGTATTCGCAAGACGTTCGGCAACAGGGTTTTGTATATCGGACATACTGGGAGCTATTCAAGAGGAGAAGCAACGGAAAACAGCGATATTGATGTTAATGTTGTATTGGATTGCCTTTCAATAAATGACCTGAATGTGTACCGCCGTATCATTCAAAGCATGCCGTATCAGGAAAAAGCCTGTGGATTTATCTGTGGAAAAAATGAAATGGCTTCATGGCCGCCGCACGAACTTTTCCAGTTTACCAAAGGATGTAAAGTTTATTATGGTTCTCTGAAAGGAATCATCAAAGAACCGACTGATCATGATATCAGGGACAACATTCGGAACATGGCATCTGCTATTTATCATGAAACCTGCCATCGATTTCTGTATGGTGCCGAACCAGAAGTGGAAGCGGAAAATCTGCGCATGGCTTATAAAACCTCTTTTTATGTTTTGCAGGAATGGTTTTATCTGAAAGGTCACCAATATATTCCCACCAAAGCGGAATTGCTTCCCCATCTAAACAATGAGGGAAAGCTTGTCCTTACCACGTTAATTCGTTGGGACTCTTTAAAGGAAGACCGCAGAAAACATCCACAGAACTATTTTGAGATATTGAAGGACTGGAGCAGCAATATGCTGCAAAGTGTAAGGGAGCGTCCATAATTTGTCTACAGCCTGCGCAAGCTGCGTGTAAAATACATCGATTGAATATTTTAAGTGTATTTTTTTATCGAATATTGGCAAGTTTTGCCGCACTTTCATAATATAGAAGGACCCCAATAAAGGAGACAATGAATATGTGCTGTAATTGCTTCTGCTGCTGCCGTTGTTGCCGCTGCCGCTGCTGCCGCCCCTGCCGCTGCGGATGGGCCTGGGATCCTCGCTGCCGCTGCTGGCGCTGCTGCTGCGGCCCTATTAGCTGCGGCTAATGTTAAGGATACCCAGAACTTAAATTTTAAGACGGCTTTTCGTACGTTTAAGGACCCATCCTTTGTCTTCAGCAAAGGATGGGTCCTTCTTGCAAAATATAAGCAAGGAGCAGGAAATTACAGCATACGGTTAAAATCATCTTCGGACAGCACCGAAACTCCAAGTTGGTTCGCTTTTACCAGTTTACTTCCAGCTTTTTCCCCTGCCAAAACATAATCTGTTTTTTGGGAAACGCTGTTACTGACTTTCCCTCCATACTTCTCAATAATCTCTGTCGCCTGTGCACGGGACAAAGTGGGCAGTGTTCCCGTCAGAACAAAAATTTTTCCTGCAAACCGGTTATCCGCCACGGAGGAAACAAGGCTTTTCATGTTGACGCCTGCGTCACGTAAACGTCCAATCAAATGTGCTGTATTGGGCAGATCAAAAAAATGCCGTACGCTTTTGGCCATAATGTCACCAAATCCGTCAATAGAGGCAATCTTCTCTTCTTCCGCCTGGAAAATCGCGTCAATATCGCCAAAACGGGCTGCTAACAGCTTTGCCGCCTTAAGGCCGATATGTGGAATTCCCAGCGCATATACCAGTCTGTAAAGATCATTCCCTTTCGACTTTTCTATGGCATTTAAGCGGTTTTCGGCCGATTTTTCTCCCATGCGTTCCAGCCCAAGAAGCTGCAGAGCTGTCAGGCTAAAAAGATCCGCGGGTGACGAAAGCAGATCATGGGAAATCAATTGTTCCAAAACTGCCGGACCGAATCCATCAATATCCATCGCATCACGCGAGCAAAAATGAATCATGTGCCGAAGAAGCTGGGCTGGGCATTCTGGATTCGTACAGCGGACAGCTGCTTCTCCTTCTTCGCGTGTTACAGGCGCACCGCAGGAAGGACAAACATCCGGCATTTGGTACGGTTCTGACCGATCAGCATGTTGGACGACAGAGACAACTTCCGGTATAATTTCTCCTGCTTTCCTTAGAATGACTGTGTCGCCGACTCGAATATCCTTCTCAGAAATAAAATCCTGATTGTGGAGTGTCGCGCGGCTGACGGTCGTTCCTGCAAGCGTAACGGGCTCAAAAACCCCCGTAGGCGTTAATACGCCCGTTCGGCCCACACTAACTTCAATGTTTACAAGTTTGGTCTGTTTCTCCTCTGGAGGGTATTTAAAGGCTTCCGCCCAACGGGGGAATTTTGCTGTGCTGCCCAGTGTGGCGCGCTGTGCAAAAGAATTTACTTTTACAACCGCACCGTCAATGGAATAATCCAGCACTCCCCTTGCTTTTCCAATTTTGCGGACCTCTGAAATCGCTTCTTCTATCGTTTTACATTGAATGAAAGGTGAAACCGTAAAACCAAGTTCTTTAAGAAAGCGAAGAGCTTCGCCGTGTTCATAAAGTTCCGCCCCATTGATCTGCTGAACATTGAATACAAAAATATCTAGCTTTCTGGCAGCAGTTATCCGCGCATCCTTTTGACGCAAAGAGCCTGCCGCTGCATTCCTCGGATTTTTAAACGGCTGCTCCTCGTTTAATTCCTGACGGGCAGAAAGCTCCCGAAATACCTTGTGCGACATATAGACCTCGCCGCGAACTTCTAAGAACGGAAGCGGCCGAGTCAAGCGTTTGGGAAGCGAACGGATAGTCCGAAGATTTTCTGTAATATCTTCGCCAACCAGCCCATCGCCGCGGGTTGAACCGCGCACAAAAATGCCATCCCTGTATTCCGCAGAAACAGACAGCCCATCAAATTTTGGCTCCACGATATAGCTGACACCTGTGACGGTTCTGCGCACCCTGTGGTCAAAATTGACAAGTTCCTGCTCAGAAAAAGAGTCGTGTAAACTTTCCATGGGAACCGTATGTGTAACAGGAGCAAATTTATCGGATACCCTTCCCCCTACCGTCTGGGTCGGAGAATCCGAAGTGACCAGTTCGGGAAAACGGGATTCCAAATCTTCCAGACGGCGGTACAGGGCATCATATTCCGAATCATCAATTTCCGGAGCATCATCCTCGTAATACTTTCGGTTGTGGTAACGAATCTGTTCAGCAAGTTCCGCAGCCAACCTTCTTGCTTCTTGAATTTCCATTGCTTTACCTCCGTTTGGATAAACTAGGGTTGCTTGACACTGGCGAAAAATTCAGGGACAGAACCAACAATTACTGTTTCAGCAATCAGCACATTCGTATTAACATCTGTAGTGGTGTGAAAACCGGGTAAAAAAGAATAAACACTGGCATGGACACTCAGATAAATTTGATGCCTTGTCTGGTTAATACCCGCCGACTGAAAAGTACTTTTGAAATCCGCCGTTACATTTCCAGACAAAGTAAGGCGCAAAGGAATCTTGGGTCCTCTCCCGTGGAAAATATCTCCGCCCATCAGCGTCCCGATCGAAACACCAACCGTAATACCCGAACCATCACCCAGTTCTTTCTGGATGTGGCGAATCACCTTCGATTTAAACCGGTTCATGCTGACCATATTGGCTGTGATAGAAAGGACATCACCCTCACTGTTCCGGCTCACCGTCACCAGGCTGCCGTAATCTACGGAATTTTGGTCCAGTTCATCAAGGACAACGTCATTAATCAGGTTAACCGATTTTATTTTGGACGCATTCTCCGTAACGGATTCAACGACTGGTTTTATTTGAAAATTAAAAAGTACAATCAGCAAAACAAAAATCAAAAAAAGCAAAAAGAGTCTACCATACCGTGGTCTGCCGTACCTGCGCCTGCCCATAACCGCACCCCCCGATAGTAGTACTCCATAATACTCTATCGGAAAAAATAATGTGCATAAAAGACACTGCCGGGCAAAAAATATTAGACTATAATCCAAAATACAGCGAAAAGGCACAAAGAAACATCTGCCCCTTTGTGCCTTTTATACTTTACTGAAAATTAATTTTCAGAATTCTCAGATTCATTTTCCTGGTCTTCCAAAAGTGCCCTTATCGACAAACTGACACGGTGCCTGTCAAAATCAATATCTGTAATTTTAACTTTGACAACATCCCCAATTTTTAAGACATCCTGCGGTTTCTCAATTCTATGATCAGCAATCTGTGAAATATGGATCAAACCGTCAATTCCTGGAATAACCTGTGCAAAGGCACCAAAGGCAGTAAGCCCGACAATCTTTACTTCTACAACACTGCCGATTGGATACTTATCTTTCAAAATTACCCACGGATTATCTTCCGGTTTCTTGTATCCAAGAGAAATTCTGCCTCTCTCCTGATCAAGTGCCTTAATATAAACCGTTACTGTATCGCCAACATTGACAACTTCGGAAGGATGTTTTATCCTGGTCCATGAAAGTTCGGAAATATGAATCATTCCGTCAATGCCGCCCAAGTCCACAAATGCGCCGTAGGATGTCAGAGACTTTACCACTCCGGTGTAAACCTTACCGACTTCGGCTGTTTCCCAGAATTTTTCTTCCTGAGCTTTTCTTGCATCCCTCAGGACGGAGCGAATGGAGCCGACCGCACGCTTACGGCCACGGTTGACCTCAATAATCCGGAATTTTACCTGTTTGTTCAGCAGAGCGTCCAGCGGATCATTCCGCGATGCCGTTGCCTGCGAGGCCGGAACAAAAACTCTGACACCGTTGCAGAGAACAATTAAGCCGCCCTTGATAATCTCGGAAACCATACCTTCCAATACAGTCTGATCTTCTGCTGCCGCAGCGATTTTTTCCCAGCCTTTGGCCGCATCCAAACGTTTTTTGGAAAGCATAATGGTGCCTTCTTGATCGTTGGTCCGCATAATCAGCAGATCCATCTCATCGCCGACCTTAACGACATCCTCTGGTTTCACATTCGGATCCGCTGAAAGCTCAGAAGCCGGAATATACCCAGCCTGTTTTCTTCCGACATCCACCAAAACTTCGGTTGGAGTAACACCTACAACAATACCGTGAACTTTTTCATCTGTATTTAAACTCTTCAGGGACTCTTCAAGCATTTCTTCGAAGTTTCCCTCGGCAGCGTTCTCCTTAAAATTCTGATCGACCGTTTCGGCCTCGCTTTGAACCGCATCCTGAGCCGGTTCTTCGTTTATTTCTGACATGGTATCTAGTACCTCCTTTATAGTGCTTGCCGGTGTGGAAGCGCCGGCAGTAATGCCAATACGTTTGGCCCTTTTAAGAGCCTGCAGCGGCAGCTCGTCCACTGTTTCTACAAGATATGTAATGCAGTTCTTTTTGCATATTTCAAAAAGCTTAGCGGTATTGGAACTTTGTTTTCCGCCAATAACAAGCATTACGTCACATTGTTGTGACAACTCCAACGCTTCCGACTGACGCATTGCAGTTGCATTACATATTGTATCAAAAATAGTAGCATTTGTATATACCCTTTTCAGGATTTCCAAACAAAAATCCCATTCAGACGCACAAAACGTGGTCTGTGAAACCACACAAACAGGAGTATTTTTCAATATTGGCATTTTTTTGGTAAGTTCTCTTAACGCAGCGGCGTTTTTGAAAACGTAACACGGACCGGCGCAATGCCCGCAAATGCCCTGAACTTCCGGATGAGACTGGTCGCCCGCAATGAGAATAGTTTTTCCTTCCCGTGATTCTTTGGAAACAATGGATTGAATTTTAGCAACAAAAGGGCAGGTAGCATCACAATATTTCAGCCCCAGAGCTTCTATTTCGCCATACACATCCTGCGCCACGCCATGGGAACGAATAACCAGAATGGCATCCGGCGGTGTTTCAGACGGGGAATCGACTACCGTCACGCCCCGTTTTGAAAACCCTTCCAATGTTTGCGGATTGTGGATAATCGGGCCCAATGTGCTGACTTTTTTGTCTTCTTTGAGAAGCTGGTCAACCATGCCGACCGCCCGGTTTACTCCAAAACAAAAACCCGATGTTTTCGCTACGGTAATTTTCAATGTCCTTCCTCCAGCATCGTATTGATCTGCACCGCAATCAAATCTGCAGAAGCACGCAGTTTCCGTCCGGAACTCCCCTCGCTGAAAAGTTCACTGCGGAAAATAGCCTTGCCAAACCGAATGGTGATGCGTTTAAAGGGCCGCAGCAAGCCTTTACAGTATATGGACACGGGGAGGACCGGGGCACCCGTCCGCGAAGCCATAAGTGCTACACCCGGTTTTGGCCGGAACGGAGCATTGTCGAATACACAGCCGCCCTGCGGAAAAATTCCGACAATTCCCTCCCCGTCCAAAATTTTTTCTGCCCTTCGAAGGGCGGAAATATCGCCGGTATTTCTTTTAACGGGAAAAGCTCCCAGCGCCAGTAAAACAGCCCGGGCTAAAATTCCATGGTCGGTAAATAATTCTGTCTTGGCCATATACTGAATTTGTCTGCGAAACGGAATTGCCAGCAGAAACGGGTCAAAAACCGATTTATGATTGCTGCATACAATCAGTTTGCCATGCTTAGGTATATTTTTCGTGCCCTTGTAATTTACCCAGAAAAGCAGCCTTCCAATCGGTGTTAAGACACGCAGCCAAAACTGATAAAACCAGCTCATCATAATTTGTTCCCAAATTCCTGTAAATTCTGTTCCCGAAGCTTTGCAATCTGCTCCATAACCATCCGGCTAGCCCGGCGGTATTCAGAAGGCGTCCCTTTTTCAATGCAAAGATCTTCCGGCGGAATTGGCCTGGCAAAAGATATGATGCACGTATGGAAAAGCCTGGGGGGTCTGCCGTCTTTCGCCGTAATGCAGCACGGAAGGATCGGAGCGCCGCAGGCGTGTGCGAGCATCACTGCGCCGGACTTCGGGCGGAGCAAATTTCCATCTTTGGAGCGGGTGCCTTCAATAAAAATGCCAAGCACATTTTCCTTTTTTAACAGCGCCAGGGCATTGCCGACCGCCTGTTTGTCTCCCGTACCGCGTGAAACCGGAAAAGCACCAAGCCCTCTGATGACAGCGCCTACAAACCGATTCTGGAAAAGCTCGGATTTGGCCATATAAAAAATTTGCCTGCTTTGGGCAAAAGCCAGACGAACCGGATCCGTCATGCTGGCATGATTGCTGCAAAGAATAATTTTCCCATTTTGAGGCATAGCATCTGCATTTCGTACACGGATTGGCATCACGATCCGGAAGAACCATGGCAAAAGTCTTCTGCCGACAAAATAAAGCGGCGTATACTTCATAGTTTCACCATATTTTGCTCAGATATTTGCCCGGAAAGATGCTTTTCAATTATGGCTGTCACCTGCGAGACAGACTGTTCCAGCGTATTGCCCGTTGTGTCAGCCAGAATGGCATCCGGTGCCTGTTTCAGCGGGGAAACCGAGCGGTGAATGTCACGGTCATCACGCTGTTTGAGGTCGCTGAGTACCTCTTCATAATCGGCCCGCTCCCCCTTTTGACGCAATTCTTCATATCTGCGCCGGGCGCGCTCTTCAGCGGAAGCGGTCAGAAAAATTTTCACCTGGGCATCCGGCAGAACAACGGTTCCAATATCCCGTCCATCCATAACAACATTTTGGGATTGTGCAATATCGCGCTGGAGGGAAAACAGAAATTTTCGAACCCCGGGGATGGCGGAAACCCGGGAAGCAACCTTGGAAACCTCTTCGGACCGAAGCTCGGCGGTAACATCTTCTCCGCACAGAATTACTTTCTGCTGACCGTGGCGGTACGCTAAGGACAGGGATATGTTGTTTAAAGTTCCACAGACACCCGGCACGTCCGCCGGATCCACATGGTGCCGGAGCATGCAAAGCCCTACGGCGCGATAAAGCGCACCGGTGTCAACATAAATAAATCCCAGCTTTTGGGCAGCAAGCCGGGCAATGGTGCTTTTTCCGGCTCCTGCCGGGCCGTCAATGGCAACCGCAATCAATTGGATTCCCCTCTTTCCATGGATTTTCCAGCCAGTCTTCCGGTGGAAAAGGCTATCTGCAGATTGAATCCACCCGTATAGCCATCTACATCCAAGACCTCTCCTGCGAAGTATAACCCCTTTACAAGTTTGGATTCCATTGTCTTTGGGGTTATTTCATCGACAGCCACACCTCCGGACGTAACAATTGCCTCTTCAATCGGCCGGAATCCGGAAACCGGAATTTCAAAAGATTTCAGCCGGGAGACGAAGCCATGCCGCATTTCCCGGGTGATGGCATTGCACTTTGTTTCCGGAGAAATTCCCGACCTCCGCACCATGACGGGGATCATTTTCCGAGGAAGCAGAGCAGAAAGCGAATTGGAAAAATCCCGGTTCCGATTTTCTCCGAAATCACGCAGCAGGCGCGCATCCAGCTTTTCCGGCGAAAGAGCCGGTTTCAGATCAATGGAAACAAGGTACCTGCCCGGCGACATGTTTTTTAAATGGGAGCTGGCGCTCAGGATAACCGGACCAGACAGTCCGAAATGTGTAAAAAGCAATTCTCCGAAATCTTCAAAGACCGGTTTTTTCCGCCCGGATTCCAGCACTCTTATCGAAATATTTTTAAGGGACAGACCCATCATATCGCGGCAGTCAGGCCCTTCCGCAACAAGCGGAACCAGTGAAGGCCGCAGCGGTGTGACGCGGTGCCCTGCCTGCTCAGCCAGCTGGTAACCGTCGCCGGTGGAACCCGTTGATGGATATGAAACCCCGCCGCAGCAAACGGCGACATTATGGCCAAAAATCTGTGCGCCATTTTTCAGCCGGACACCTGATGCCCGGCCATTCTCCAGAAGCAGCCTGTCGGCCCGGCCCTGCACGACCGTAACGCTGCCCCGCCGAAGAAAAGAAGAAAGGGCTTCCGCCACGTCCGCTGCCCGGTCGGAGATGGGAAATACCCGGTTTCCGCGCTCAGTTTTCAAGGGCAGTCCTATTTTCTCAAAAAGATCCATCGTATCATCCGGTGAAAAATCCGAAAGTGCTCCGTACAGAAAACGGCCGTTGGTAGGAACGGAGTCAAGGAATGTGCGGACATCGCAACTGTTGGTAAGATTGCACCTTCCCTTGCCTGTAATCCGGATTTTCTTGCCCAGCACAGAATTTCTTTCAACAAGGCAGACCTTCAGACCGCGCTGAGCAGCCGTACCAGCGGCCATCATTCCTGCCGCTCCCCCGCCGATTACTACCGCGTCATAAATCACTTGGATGCGTCATCTACCTTTTCGTAGACTCCATATTCATCCCAGATACTCTCTAGGCTCTGAAACGTTTGTTTGACTTCGCCTGATTTCTTGATTGTTACCATCACGATCAGTGCATTAATCAGGCTCAGCGGGGCGCATAGAGAATCCACAATCGAAGCAATTTCACTGCGGGCAAGTAAAAGATAATCGGCTTTTTCAGCAATGGGAGAAACTGAAGTATCGGTTATGGCAATGACTTTCGCACCGCGGTTATGGGCAAAATCCATCGCGTGGGCGATCTTCCGCGAATAGCGGGGAAAGCTGATTCCGATAACGGTATCCCGGCTGTCAACACGGATCATTTGTTCAAAGATTTCTCCTTCGCTGGTTGCCTGCACCAACAGCACATTTTCGAACAGCATGTTGAAATAATAGGAAAGAAATGTTCCCAGGGCCAGTGCGCTTCTGGCTGCAAGAATATAGATTTTACGGGAAGCGATAATCGCGTCCACCGCACGGTAGAAATCTTCATGGGAAGTTTCCTCCATAGTGCGGCGAATAACGTCAATATCCTGATTAAACACAAAATCGAGAACGTCCGACGAGCCGATTCGCTCGGCCGTGACGTTCATCCGCTGAACGGACGTAAGTTTGTTCCGAATCATTTCCTGCATGGCCTGCTGAAGCTCCGGGTAACCCGCGTAACCGATCTCAGTTGCAAAGCGTACCACAGTGGATTCGCTGACCCCCACCGTGGCCCCAAGTTTGGAGGCCGTCATGAATGCAACTTTATCATAGTTTTCCTCAATATACTTCGCAATTCTTTTCTGGCCTTTTGAAAAATCATTTACTTTGCTTTGAATTCTGGCTGCTAACAAATTATCCATTTTTTACCTACATCCGTTTCTCTGCACTGTTTTTTGGCCGGCTTCGCACGGAAAGCCCAAAAAGCGCAGGAGGAGGATCCTTCCCACTTCTGCCTCTCCCCCAAAAAAATCCGGACAAAATCCCGGTTTTCCGGCCTAATTCTTCATTATAATTTTAGTACCTAATCGAGAAAAAATCAAGTACAATCCCCGTGTCAGAGAAAATATTCACCGATTGTGCAGCCATTTTTTGAGCCGGGGATGGATTTTTCGGCAATACTCCGCAATCAGCAGAGAAACCGCGTAATCGTAGATGATAAAAACGATATTACCCAAAAGCAAATAAAGCCACGGAAGGTACACGCCAAAAACGGTGAAACTTTCCTGCGGAACACCAAGCAGGTAAATTCCCAAATAAAATGACGCAATGGCCGCGGCGTTGAAAAAAACAAGCTTTAACAGGATCCGCACCGCCCGGCTGGGACGCTTTTCAATTTCCGCCTTTAAAATGGAATAGGAACCAAAAAACAGAATAAAAAACAGGACGGCATCCTTATCGGCTGCAATCAGTGCAGAAAGCAGCGAAACAACAAGGTAGGCCATCCATGCCCAGGCTTTCCCGAATTCAATGACGACCATGATCAGCGGCAGACCGGCAAGGGCAGGAAGGACCAGTGTCCCCCCGGGTATAACGCCGGTTAAAAACATCAGGACGGCATCAACTGCTGCAACCATTGAACAGACTGTGATCCGGATGCTTCGATTCAAACAGAATACCTCCCCATACCATAATTCCAAGCTGCCCGGCTTAACAGCACGGGCCGGCGCCGCCGCCAAAGCAGTTACAGCATGCATCAGCTACACAGAGCGACGTGCAGACATCGCATCCCGAACAGCCGCTGGCCGGTGCCATGTTCGGATTATATCCGCCGTACATGCCGCTGCGCTGATTGGTAACCTGATTCAGCGCGGCACGATACTCAGCATTTCTGGGATCCATCTGGCAGGCGCGGGAAAAGTCGTTGAAGGCTTCATCCAGCCACCCGCGCCGATACAGAACAGTTCCTTTCAGAAAATACCATTCCGCTCCCCGGTTCCCCGGCGGAACGCCGTTCAGAATCTGCTCGGCATCGGCAATACGCCCTCGCATAATCAGGCTGCGCACATCGGCAAAATCCGAATTTCCCGATCCGCCGCCCGCCGAGTAATAAGAATTCTGAGAAGAACCGTTCTTCCGCGCTTTTCGCTCTTTGACGACCTGGTCATAGGCTTCGTTAATTTCTTTCATCTTTTCACTTGCCAGATCGGCAATAGGGCTGCCGGCATAACGATCCGGATGGTACTTTTTGGCAAGCTCCCGGTAAGCGCTCTTCACTTCGTCATCGGTTGCATTTGGGGAAACTCCAAGGATTTTATAGGGATCTGACATTCCTGGTCTCCTTTTTAAACAGTCGTTCCTTTTGCATTTGAGGCAAACCTTTTGACACAACATTACGAATAATCGAACCAAATTGGTTACAGTCCAGTAAATCCGCAGCGGCGCCAAGTTTTGCCAAAGTACCGTTCAAGGTTTGATTGACATACGACCTTGTCCTATCCAGATCCTGCTGATGGCTGTGCAAATCCAGCTGAAATTTCTGAACAAACGGGTTAAATGAATGGTTCTGGATATCTGCTTCAAGGTCATCGGCCGCATCCATTAGGTAAGTCCACCGGCCTAGGTAATAGCCGAACTGGTGAAATACCCGAACGCGGGGGGATAAAGGGCCGTCCCTTTCCCTCGCGGCAAGTTCAAAAACCTCAGCAAGCATCTCGGCCGTGGGCTCCGCACAGGCATCAATCCCCGCAAACTTCTGGTGTTCTATCTGCTCCTGAAGCTGAATCGAGCGGAATACAGCCTTGTCCATCTGCGGGTACCGCTTGGCCGCCTTTTTCCTGGCACGGGAGGCAATAGGAAGAACCAGCCGGAAGGATAAACTTCTCCAAAATCCGGAATCTTCGATATCATCGCGGATCTTAAAATAAGTCAGAATCACTGTCAATGCTGAAGCTGACGCAAATTCGGGGCCTTCGTCCGGGCAATACAGACATTTTTTGAGCGGATTAGCCACACATCTTCCCCCGAAAAAATCAAAACTGCTTTTCTCCGATACGGACAGAAGCAGCAGAGCATAAAAAGTGCCGTCATAGCTGAGAGCAAGGCGCGCAGCCACCCCGTAATCCTTTCCGAGCCTGCGGCACAGGGTACAGTAGATACCACCGTATTCCTCATATTCACGCACCAGTAATTCTGACTTCTGCGGCCTTACATATCCAAACAATAAAACCATCCTTAAATTTAGGGTCCAAAATGAAATTCTATTTCTATTCTACTCTAATCTGTGCCGAATTTTTATGAATAAATTATGAATTTTTTCCTCACAATCGGCCGAATCTTGTCAGGCCCTATTTTTGTGCTGCAAAAACACGTACTGAGGGCAACCGGAATAGAATAATTGTTAGCACAAACAAGAAAGGAAGTGCCCAGCACAATGTACTATCGATATTGCCCGTGCCCCGGCAGACCGGAACAGCAATTCGCGTTAAAAGATTACGGGCCGGAACCGCTGGTAGTACCCATTCAGCAGGCAACTATGCGGAACTGCTACTTTCGCACGGCATTATGGACGGGTGAACACCTGCAAGTTGTTCTAATGAGCCTGAAGGCAGGAGAAGAGATTGGACTGGAAGTCCACCCTTCTGTCGATCAGTTTATTCGGATTGAAAGCGGCCAGGGAATGGTGAAAATGGGAAATGCAAAGGATAACCTGACGCTCGTAAAGCGGGTAGGGTCCAACGACGCAATTCTGGTTCCCGCCGGTACCTGGCACAACATCATCAACATCGGAAACTACCCGCTGAAACTGTACACCATTTATGCGCCGCCGGAACACCCGCGCGGAACGATCCACAAAACCAAGGAGGAAGCGCAGAAAGCGGAACAGAATACCTGAAAAGGAATGGATACGGAAAACGAAGGAGGGCCCTGTCTAACCGACAGGGTCCCATTTTTGTGCAGAAATCCGCCCCCATCTCTCGTTCAATATATCGGTTGACATTGATTTAAAAAAAGTTTATAATTTTGAAATACGTGAAAAGTTTGCCGGCTAATCATTAGCTGCGAAATTATTTTGATGAGGGAAAACAATTGCGATATGATCCAAACTCGGTTGAATGGCTGTTTCGGATATTTGAGAGACTGCATCATAATTACATCCATGCTGAAATGAACCGGCGCGGCCTCAGCCGCGCCAGCCATCCTTCAATGCTGTTTGCTCTGAAACAGTACCAAGGGCACCCAGCGTCGCAGAAACAGCTGGCTGACAGTGTTGGGATCAGTGCCCCGACGGCGGCCGTTTCCATTGACCGGATGCAGAAAGCCGGCCTTCTAAAAAGAGTGACGGACAAGCATGACCGCCGCAGAAACCTGGTAACATTCACAGAAAAAGGCCTGTTGATGGTGGAACAATGCGAACAGGTTTTCGACGAAACCGATCAGGCCATTTTTGAAGGATTCTCTGCGGAAGAAAAAGAACAGTTAAAATCGTTCTACCTGCGCTTGATTTCAAAATTGGAAGAGTTGGACGCACAAAACACAACTTCGACAAAAAAGGAGCAATGACAATGTTTCAAAGATTCTTCCCCTATCTTGGAAAATACAAAAAGAATCTGATCTTTTGTTTTTTCCTTGTTATTTCAGACGTGATCTGTGAATTGATGATGCCCCTGCTGATGTCAAAAATTGTGGACAACGGCATACCTCAAAAGAACATTCGGTATATTTCGTTCGTTGGAATTACCATGGTAGCTTTGGCACTGGCAAGCATTCTTTTCGGAACTTTAAACATGAAGTTCTCAGCCGAAGCCAGCCAGGGGTTCGCAGCCAATCTGCGTGAATCGCTGTTTAATAAGGTTCAGTCGTTTTCCTTCGCAAATATTGATCATTTTTCCACAGCTTCCCTCGTCACGCGCCTGACAAGCGACACCACACAGATGCAGGTCACCGTTATGATGTGCCTGAGGATTTTGCTCCGCGCCCCCATGATGCTGGTTTGCGCCATGGTTTTTGCCATTTCAATCAATGCCAGGCTTTCTGTCATTATTTTTATTGCCATTCCAATACTGGTCGTTGGGACCATGCTGGTTGTGCGCACAGCAGAGCGCCTGTTCACCACGGTTCAAAAACGCTTGGACGGGCTGAACGGCACTATTCGGGAAAACCTGATTGCCATCCGCGTTGTCAAAGCCTTTGTAAGAGCCAGACATGAAAAAGAAAAATTTAAGAAAGCCAACAATGCCTTAACGGAATCCGCTATTCAGGCAGGTAATTTAATCAGCCTGGTTTCACCGATTATGATGCTGGTTCTTAACGGCGCCACCCTTGCGGTCATCTGGTTCGGCGGCAAGATGGTCGGCACCGGTTCCATGGGGACCGGCCAGCTGTTGGGATTTATCAGTTATCTGATGCAGATTATGATTAGCACTATGATGTTTTCCATGATTTTTATTCTTTTCGCCCGTTCGCAGGCCAGCGGAGCGCGAATTCTTGAAGTGCTGGATACCGAACCGGATATCCGCAATTCTAAACCGGCCGGTCAGGATTCGCAACCGCACAGCATGAATTCCGGAAAGATTGAATTCCGGAATGTGGATTTTCGTTACAACACCGCCGAAAGCGAGGGCAAAAATGTCCTGTCCGATATCAATTTTACCGTGGAACCCGGCGAAATTACAGCGATTATAGGCGGAACTGGATCCGGCAAATCAACAATGGTTAATTTAATACCAAGGCTATATGATACAACGTGCGGCCAGGTTTTAGTAGATGACACCGACGTTCGGAATTATGACCTGGATACCCTCCGCAGCGGCATTGGTATGGTCTTGCAGAAAAATGTCCTGTTTTCGGGAACCATCCGTGAAAATCTGCTGTGGGGCTGTGCGGACGCCGATAACGAGAAAATTAAAAACGCAGCCGAAATTGCTCAGGCACACGAATTTATCGAGGGCCTTCCGGACGGGTATGAAACCGTTTTGGGTGAAGGTGGTGTGAACGTTTCCGGTGGACAAAAACAGCGGCTTTGTATCGCAAGGGCCATTCTTAAAAATCCGCGCATTTTGATTCTGGACGACAGCACAAGTGCCGTGGATACAGCGACCGAAGCCAAAATAAGGGAGGCTTTCCGGAACAGTCTGAAAAATACAACGGTGCTGATTATCGCCCAGCGGATTAGCTCCGTTAAAGATGCCGACAAAATTATTGTGCTGGACGACGGAAAAATCAGTGGCATCGGCACCCATGAAGAACTCTACCACAGCAATGATATTTACAGGGAAATCTGCAATTCACAACAGGAAGGACTGGCGTCATAATGGCTGCAAATTCTACACCAAAACGCGGGCCCGGTTCCAGGCCAATTGGATTTGAAAAACCAAAAAATCTAATTCAGACAACGAAAAGAATTTTAAGCTATTTAAAGAACAGCAAACTTCAAGTTTTTCTGGTGATCCTTTCCCTGATTGTCAGCACAGTTTGCGGATTGCTGGGTTCTTATTTTTTAAAACCTCTGATCGATCAGTATATTGTCCCGAAAAATTTTCGAGGGCTTGCTTTGGCCCTTGTCGTTCTTGGAATAATCTATCTGGTTGGTTCGGTGGCCTCTTACATTCAAACCAGACTGACAATTAACGTTTCTCAAAGAACCATTAATGTAATGCGGCGGGATCTTTTCGATAAAATGCAATCTCTTGAACTGAGCTATTTTGATTCCCACTCACACGGCGAACTGATGAGCCGTTTCACAAATGATTTTGATAATGTGCAGCTGATGCTTGAACAAAGTCTGACTCAGCTTTTCTCCGGCATGCTGACCTTTGTCGGATGCGTTGTGCTGATGCTGATTTTAAGCCCGCTCCTGTTTCTGCTGACGGCTATTGTACTTGTATTGATGATTTTTATCAGCAAGAAAATCGGTGAAAAGAGCCGCTATTATTTTCAGCACCAGCAGAAAATCTTGGGCGAATTGGACGGCTACATTGAAGAAAACATCGGCGGCCTGAAAGAGGTCAAAGTATTTAACCACGAAGATGCAGAAAAGGCAACTTTCAGCAACCTGAATGAAAAATTCCGCGAGGCGGCGACCAGCGCTAACTTTTTGGCAGGTGCGATCATGCCAATAATGGGGAACCTTAACAATATAGCCTATGCGGCTACTTCTGTTTTTGGCGGTGTGTTAACGATTCTGGGACATTTCACAATTGGTTCCTTAGGGGCATTCCTCCAATTTTCCCGGCAGGTCGGGCAGCCGATCAACATGATCACCAGCCAGCTGAATAATGTTTTTGCTGCAATGGCCGGCGCCGAAAGGATCTTCGAAATGATGGATCAGCCGCCGGAAGTGGATGATGGTAAAATTATATTAGTACAGTCGTCGTCCCGTTCTACAGACCCCGGAGCGGATAGAAATGTTTTGCGGAGTGGCCGCTCTTGGGAATGGAAACTGCCCGACGGAAACACGGTGCCTCTGAAAGGTGACGTGCGCTTCAGTGACGTTAATTTTTCCTACGTGCCGGAAAAACAGATTCTGAAACAAATCAGCCTTTATGCAAAACCCGGACAGGTGATCGCCTTTGTGGGTTCGACAGGAGCCGGAAAAACCACGATAACAAACTTGATCAACCGGTTTTACGACATTGAAGACGGTACAATCACCTATGATGGAATCGATATACGAAAGATTAAAAAAGACAGTCTGCGCCATTCGCTTGGAATGGTCTTGCAGGATACCCATTTGTTTACAGGAACAATTCTGGACAATATCCGCTACGGCCGGCTGGATGCAACCGATGAAGAATGTGTAGAGGCGGCAAAACGGGCCAGTGCCCATTCCTTTATCTCCCGGCTTCCGGAAGGTTACCATACCGTAATCAGCGGCGACGGTGCCAACCTTTCTCAGGGACAGCGGCAGCTGATTGCTATTGCGCGCGCTTATGTGGCGGACCCACCCGTCATGATCCTTGACGAAGCCACCAGCTCAATTGATACCCGCACAGAACGTCTGATCGAAAAGGGAATGAAGGCATTGATGAAGGGCCGCACCGTGTTTGTGATTGCCCACCGGCTTTCGACTGTCCGTAATGCCAATGCAATTTTAGTTCTGGAACATGGAGAAATCATTGAACGGGGAAATCACGAAGAACTGATTGCACAAAAAGGACGGTACTATCAGCTCTATACCGGGATAAATCAGCTGGAATAAAATTCTTAAGATATCTTCATAAAGTGTGTCTTGAAACGGCTTTTTAAAGTTTAGTTTAAGACACATTTTTGATTCTTGTTTTTTACCACAAAATGGAGCACAGGGCTTCTCTCACTTTTCATGCACGATAAAAGCTGCTCTGCCATTTTGGGGTGCATCCAAAAATCTGTAACAACCAAAAAAAGCTCAGCATAAAATCGCCCTGCAAGTTTTTTTTACTTGCAGGGCGATTTGCTGAAATGATTTGCTTAATTACTTGCGGTCTGCTATAGCCTTTTTGACGTTTTCTGTTAAGAGAGGAAGAATTTTAAGTGCATCGCCTACAACACCGTAATCCGCAACTTCAAAAATCGGAGCCGTTTCATCCTTATTGATGGCCATAATCACATCGGATTCTTCCATGCCAGCCAGATGCTGGATTGCGCCGGAAATTCCACAGGCTAAATACAAATTCGGGCGGACAGTTTTACCGGTCTGACCGACCTGAATATCTTTCTCCACCCAGCCCGCATCAACACACGCTCTGGAAGAACTGACAGTACCGCTTAAAGCATCGGCAAGATTCTGCAGCAGCTTAAAGTTCTCGGGCGAACCCATACCGCGTCCGCCGGAAACCAACACTTTTGCATCCTGTATATCCATCTTGTGGGATTCTTTTTTGACAACATTAAGAATCTGCACATCATTTTCAGATTCCGGAATCTGTACAGAAAATTTATCCGTCGGAGCACTGGCATTTTCAAGCGGCTTAATCTTCTGCATAACACCCGGGCGGACCGTCGCCATCTGAGGACGATAATCCGGGCAGATAATTGTGGCCATGATATTTCCGCCAAAGGCTGGACGAGTCATTTGAAGATTCTTTGTGCCATCCTCTGCAACATCCAGTTTCGTGCAGTCCGCCGTCAAACCAGTACGGATTCTAGCTGCAACGCGCGGGGCAAGATCACGGCCGATTGCAGTTGCACCGTAAAGGACAACCGCCGGTTTATATTTCTCAATAACTTTACACATAGCATAGGCATACGGCTTCGTAGAATACAGATCGAGAGCCGGATTATCGACCAAAATGATTTTGTCGGCCCCATAACTGGCAAGGTCTTTGCACAAATCGGAAACATTATTGCCGAGAAGAACTGCGGTAACTTCGGTTTCCATCTTTCCTGCAAGTTCTCTTGCTTTGCCGAGCAGTTCATGGGATACCCCGGCCACCTTATGATCAACCTGTTGAATAAATACGTATACGCCCTTATAATCCTGAATATCCATCTTGCTCACCACTTTCAACTATATAATGAATTTCTCTTGGAGCTTTTCGAGCATATAATCGGCCGCTTCCTGCGGATCCAGATTGCTGACAAGCGTACCGGCTGCTTTCGGGCTCTTGGTGAAGGTCTTGATAACTCTTGTCGGTGAACCTTTCAGTCCAATATCGCCGTCTTTTACATCAAGATCTTTCCGTGTAACGATTTTAATCTTCTTTTCACGGTAAGCATCGAAAATGCCGCCAGGAGTCATATAGCGCGGTTCATTCAATTCACTGAGTGCCGTAATCAGGCAGGGCATTTTTGCCTTAACAATGTGATAGCGGTCTTCAAACTGGCGCTTAACGGTGATATAGTCGCCTTCAACTTTAATTTCTTCCGCATAGCTGATATTCGGGATATGCAGGTTTTCGGCAATCTGGGGACCAACCTGAGCGGTGTCGCCGTCAATAGCCTGACGCCCGGTAATAATCAGATCATAAGGGATGGTCTTCAGCGCAGCCGCAATGGTATGCGCTGTTGCCCACGTATCGGCACCGCCAAATGCGCGGTCTGTCACCAAAATTGCGTCATCAGCACCCATGGCAAGTGCTTCACGCAAAGCGGTTTCAGCCTGCGGCGGACCCATGGAAAGAACTGTAACATGCGCGCCATTAGTGTCCTTTAGCCGAAGGGCAGCCTCAAGGCCGGCCTTGTCGTCCGGATTAATGATGCTTGGAACCCCTTCACGGATCAACGTACCGGTTTTGGGATCCAATTTTACTTCATTGGTATTTGGAACCTGTTTTATACAAACGACAATATTCAACGAATTTCCCTCCTTAGAGTTTCCGCCTTACTTCAAAGCGGCTTTGGAGATTACCATCTTTTGAACTTCGCTGGTGCCTTCATAGATTTCGGTAATCTTGGCATCACGCATCATACGTTCAACAGGATACTCTCTCGTATAGCCATAGCCACCGTGAAGCTGAACACACCTGGTTGTGACATCCATTGCCGTGGAAGCGCAGTACAGTTTTGCCATAGCTGCTTCCTGAGTGCAGCTCTTCTGTGTTTCTTTCGCTTTGGCGGCACGGTACAGCAAAAGCTGAGCTGCTTTAACTTTGGTCATCATGTCCGCAATTTCAAACTGCGTGTTCTGGAATTTGGAAAGCGGACGTCCAAACTGTTTTCTTTCCCTGACATATTTGATGGTTTCTTCCAAAGCGCCTTCCGCAATGCCAACCGCCTGCGCAGCGACACCAATACGGCCGCCGTCCAGCGTCGTCATGGCAATGACAAACCCTTTGCCTTCCTGACCCAGAAGATTTTCTTTAGGAACAATGCAGTTCTCAAAAATCAGTTCGCAGGTAGAAGAACCATGAATACCCATCTTCTTTTCCTTTTTACCGACGGAAAAGCCCGGGAAATTCTTTTCAACAATAAAAGCTGAGATACCGTGGTTGCCCTTGCTCTTATCAGTCATGGCAAACACAATATATGTATCGGCATAGCCGGCATTGGTAATGAAAATCTTGTTGCCGTTCAGCACATAGTGGTCGCCGTCCAGAACAGCCTTCGTCTGCTGTGCCGAAGAATCTGTGCCGGCATTCGGCTCAGTAAGAGCAAATGCGCCCAAATATTCACCGGTGCAAAGTTTCGGAAGATACTTGGCTTTCTGTTCGGGTGTGCCATATTTCAGGATCGGCCATGTGCCAAGGGATGTATGTGCTGAAAGCATGGTGCTGGTTGTTGCACAGACTTTTGCCATCTCTTCAATGCACATCTCATAGGTCAGCATATCACAGCCGGCGCCGCCGTATTCTTTTGGATAAGGAATGCCCATAAACTTGTATTTACGGAATTTTTCAAGAGCTTCTGTTGGAAAGCGCTCTTCCTCATCAATCTCCTGAGCCAGGGGTTTGACTTCTTTTTCCGCAAAGTCTCTGAAAAGAGTGCGGGCCATTTCTTGTTCTTTACTTAGTGTGAAGTCCATACTCGTTCCTCCAAATTTGTCAGTTACGGATCATTACTTCTTGGAATAATCGTAGAATCCAATACCAGACTTTCTGCCCAGACGTCCGCCGCGGACCATTTTCCTCAGCAGAGGATTCGGACGGTAACGCGGATCACCGGTTTCAGCCTGAAGGACTTCCATAACATCCAGAACAACATCAAGGCCAATCAGGTCGGACAAAGCGAGCGGACCCATAGGATGATTGGCGCCCAGCTTCATTGCCGTATCAATATCTTCCGCAGATGCTGTGCCTTCTGCCAGTACACCGATTGCTTCATTGAGCATTGGGACAAGGATACGGTTTACAACAAAGCCAGGGGCGTCTTTCACCTGCACCGGAGTTTTGCCAATGTCAGTAGAAATTTTTTTGATGGTTTCTACAACGCTGTCCGGAGTGTTAAGGCCAGCAATGACTTCCACCAGTTTCATAACAGGGGCCGGGTTGAAGAAATGCATCCCGCAGACAGGCCTGTCAAGCCCGGCGCCGATTTCCGTAATGGAAAGGGAAGAAGTGTTGGTGGCAAACACCGTATCCGGTTTGCAGATGCCGGACAATTCCTTAAACAGGTTTTTCTTAACATCCATTTTTTCGAGGGCCGCTTCGACAATCAGGTCACAGTCCGAAGCGATTTCCTTGGTACCGGTTGTAATCTTGGAAAGGATCGAATCCGCTTTTGCCTGATCAATTTTCCCTTTTGAAACCAGCTTGCTTAAGCTCTTAGAAATTTTCGCCTTGCCGTTCGCAGCAAACTGTTCATTAATATCGCAGAGTTTGACGGTATAGCCTTCTGTCTGGGCAAAAGCCTGTGCAATGCCAGAACCCATGGTTCCTGCACCAATGACACCAACGATCATGATAAAAACCTCCTTCAAATTCAGGAAACCGCCGAATCAAATGTGAATCGGCGATTTCTGCGTCACAATAACTTATTTACCGACAAATGGGTCATGCTTGCGCTTCTCGCAAAAAGCCGTCATAGCATTCCGCTGATCTTCGGTATTGCAGCAGGAACCAAACAGTTCCGGCTCCAGTGCCGTGGCGGAATCAATGTCCATCTGCAGACCCATATTGATCGCTTTTTTGCACTGCCGAACAGCAATAGGAGCATTGCCCGCAATTCTCTCTGCCAGCTTCATGCACTCATCCATTAGCTGGTCAGCCGGATAAACAGCATTCACCAGCCCAATTTGAAGAGCCTCATCTGCTTTGACATTGCGGCAGGTATAAATCATTTCCTTGGCTTTTCCAACACCAATGGTACGCGCAAGCCGCTGGGTACCGCCAAATCCCGGGGTGATGCCGAGGCCGGCTTCTGGCTGTCCAAAGCGTGCATTCTCTGAGGCAATACGGATATCGCAGCTGAGAGACAGTTCACATCCGCCGCCGAGCGCATAACCGTTTACCGCAGCAATCACCGGCATAGGCAGTTTTTCAATCTTGCGGAATGTCGCATTGCCCATGGCGCTGAACTTCCGGCCGTCTGCTTTTGACATATGGCACATAGCACCGATATCGGCCCCTGCGACAAAGGACTTCTGGCCTGCACCGGTAATAATGACACAGCGGGTTTTTCCCGCATCAATGGCATCAATAACAGTTTCCAGGTCATTCATGACTTCCGCATTTAAGGCATTCAGAGCTTTTTCACGGTCAATGGTAACAATTCCAACAAAGCCCTTCTGTTCATATTTCACATAACTCATGACACAGCCTCTTTCCTTTGGTTACGAAAAGATCAGTCACCCAGTTTTACAACAGTGGAAATACCCATGCCGCCGCCAACGCACAGGGTTGCCAAGCCATATTCGCTTTGACGCCTCTGCATCTCATACAGCAAGGTGGTCAGGATACGGCATCCGCTGCAGCCTACCGGGTGGCCCAAAGCAATGGCACCGCCGTTGACATTGACTTTATCCATATCCAAATCCAATTCTCTGCAAACTTCGATAGACTGGGAAGCAAAAGCCTCGTTGACTTCAAACAAATCAAAATCCTTCGTGGACATGCCGGTTTGCTTCATCAGTTTTTTGGTTGAGGCGATCGGGCCAAGACCCATGTAAGCTGGATCAACGCCTGCCCAGGAACCGGCAACCCATGTGGCCATTGGCTTTACGCCAAGTTCCTTGGCTTTTTCTTCGCTCATGACAACAATGGCAGAAGCCCCATCATTGATTCCGGAGGCATTGCCGGCTGTAACACTGCCGTCTTTTTTGAAAACAGGTCTCAGATGAGACAGGCCTTCCACGCTGACATTCGCACGCGGTCCTTCATCTTTGTCAAATACTACGGTATTCTTCTTCTGTTTAATTTCGATCGGCAGAATTTCATCTTTGAATTTGCCTTCTGCAATAGCTTTCTGGCACTTCTGCTGGCTGTTGACCGCAAATTCATCCTGCTCGGTGCGGCTGATGCCGTATTTCTCTGCGACATTTTCCGCTGTCAAACCCATCGGATAATGACAGAACACGTCCGTCAGGCCATCCAGATACATATGGTCATACAGAGCAGCATCATTCAAGCGGTAGCCAAAACGGCCTTTCGTCAGAAGGTACGGAGCACCCGACATATTCTCTACCCCGCCGGCCACAACCACGTCAGCCTCGCCGCACTGCACCATGTTTGCCGCGACATTGACGCTTTTCAGGCCTGATCCGCACATAACGTTCAGCGTAAAAGCAGGAACAGATACCGGCATACCGGAATAAATTGCGGCCTGGCGCGCAACGTTCGGCCCCATGCCAGCCTGCAGAACGCATCCGTAAATTACTTCATCGACCTGATCCGGCCGGATGCCAGCACGCTTCATGGATTCTTTCACCACAGCGGTGGCAAGCACCGGAGCCGGCGTATGAGAAAGCATGCCACCCATTTTCCCGATTGCGGTACGGCAGGCACCTGCTAAAACAACTTTTTTTGACATCATTTTTCCTCCATTCTAAAACTAAAAATCATAAAAATACTTTTATGTATTTATGTTAAATATATCACAATTAAATTAGATATGCAACATGAAGAGGTAAAAAATTCTAAGATAATAAAAATCTCATGAATAAAGTAATAAAATAAATAAATGTCAAGTTAAAAATTTTTAATTACTTTGCAGATTTTCACAAAAATAACGTTTTAATTCTTCACGGCCACCTTTGAGCGATCCCTGCATCAGTTCTGACGAACCACCGCCGTGTCCTAAAAAAGCTGCATTCATTTTTCGACCCGCCGGGCGCACATCCATTTCACATCCAGCAAGAGCATAGCGGTAATTCCCGTCATGTCCGCAGAACACGGCAGCCAATCCGCCGCACCTTCCGGCAACCATGGAAGCAAAACGGCGCAAATCATCCGAGGAAAGGTCATCTTCAAACAGGCAGATATTTCCACAGCCTTTGGGAACCGTGGAAGCCTTCAGTTCAAGCACACGCCCCTGCAGGCCGGACACCGTATGTTTCAGTTCAGAATTTTCAGCGGACAGCCGCTTAACTGCCGGGAAAATTTCCGCTTGTTTGGCAGAAAGCAGACTGGAAATTTCTGCTACGTTTTTCTGTTTCCGAGCATAATCTTCCATGGCCTGAGCACCGCAGACAAGACGAACACGCGTACCGCCCTTATACCGCTGCGCACCCAGCAATTTTACCGCACCAATTTCTCCCGTAACGGCCACATGGGTCCCACAGCAGGCGCAGACATCACAGCCTGGAATCGAAACAATGCGAACCGAACCTGACAATTCTTTTTTACTCCGGTATTCCATTTTTTCCAGTTCTTCAGCTGCTGGAAAATATGTTCTGACAGGAATATTGCGGTAAACGGCTTCATTCGCCAGGCGTTCAATGACAGCAAGCTGCTCCTCTTTAAGCGGCCTGTTCCAGTCAACAGTCATTTCATCTTCCGACATGTGAAACCCAACGTTATCAGCGCCGAAAAAGCGGTGCGCCAAACCGGAAACAATATGCTCGCCCGTATGCTGCTGCATTAAATGAAACCGGCGCGGCCAGTTGATCCCTCCTGTTACGGAAGAGCCGGCAGGCAGAGGACGGTCGGTTATATGATAAATCTCACCTCCTTTCTCCTTTACATCAAGCACATTGACGAAATTCAGCACGCCGATATCCGAAGGCTGACCCCCGCCTTCCGGATAAAAAGCTGTCCGGTCAAGAACAATCGAAAACTTCTCCCCTTTCGCTTCACATGTTTTCACATGAGCTGAAAAAGTCTTCTGATATGCATTATGATAATACAGTTTTTCGACCATACAACGCTCCTTTTGCTGCGAGCCGCAGTCTTTGCAACGAATTGAGAGTTGAATATTTAGAATATAACGTGTTCATTATACATCATTTTTACAAAAAACAAAGCGTTTTTCGGAATGTTTTGACAAAATACGGAATAATTTAACGAACCGTACCAATCCGACGAAATAAGGACCTGAGCGCGTGAATCACATACCCGAAAGTAACGAAGCAGTACGCACCTCTTTTTCTGCCGAGAAAGAACAGCTTTACTGAAAGGAAACGGTGGCAGAACAGAAAAAACCAAGCCGGCATATTTTGGGGCCGCTGGACGGGATGGATCAAGTCCCACTTTTCTGGTCTGGTTTCAGTCAGCTTGTTCCTGGAATTCAGGAAGTACCGAGTTGGCGGAATGGGCGTTAGGATCTGAAGAGAGACATATGCCAACGGCTGGGATTTTACCCATTGATAGAGCCGGCGGAAATCACGGATCCGAAAAGACAGATCCGCTATCATCAAAGCAATGCAGGTTGCTTCACAACGGTTCAGGACTGCGATACATTGCTCGTTCATTTTTTTGCTGGTTTGCTTTTTGTAACGGCACAGGTTCCAATCATCAATTCCTTCTATTCCAACTAGGAAATAAGAAAATCCAACCGCACACAATTCTCCGATAAGCTCTTCATGCTGGACGATAAAATCCGCACGGCCATAACAAATAAACCGTTTATGAATGTGTTTTTCCCGAATGCCGGCAATAAAGGCCCGCAAACGACTTTCATCAACGAGAAAATCGGAATCAACGATAAAGACAGTATTGACCGGGATCGTTTCAATCTCTTCAATCACTTTCGAAATCGGACGAGCCTGGTAGATTCCTCCATGCAGACTGGTTCCATAGCAAAACGTGCAGTGATATGGACAGGAAACGGCTGTTTTCAAAGTTGCAACATTTTCAAAATCCAAATACCGGAACCGGCCGTCATTTTTCAGGCAGGGACGCTGAGGCACTGGCAGCTGGGTAATATCACAGGGTGAAAAACCGTTCTCGCTAAATCCGCTTCTCGTCCGATAGCAAAGACCTGAAATGGAGTCAAAAGATTGATGGTCACGGATGGATATCAGAAGCTGCTGAAAAACGGACATGCTTTCGCTTCTTGTTACAAAATCAACTCCATCAAAATATAGGCGCTTAAAATTCAGCTGTGCATGGACACCGCCTAAAATCACTTTGCAGTTTGGAAGCCATTTACGAATAACACTTATATATTTTTTTACGACATTTTCCTGCGTGATATAGAGCGTGATGGCCACCACGTCAGGCTGAAACGATATCAAGCGCTTTGAGAATTTTTCGGTTTCTAAAATTCCATCGTAAATTCTGGCCTCAACGCCGACTTGCCGACAGGCCGTATACAAATATTCAAGTTCAAGCGGTTCACAATTCATTGCTTCAGAAACAGTCAGAAAATTCAGCAGGCGCGGCCGGACTAACAAAACTTTCATTCTTTCATCCTCTCCTTCTTCATTTCAAAAATGTTTTAATTTATCGCTTCTCTCAGAAAGCAGGTTCAAATTCAGACCGGCGGAAACAGCCCTTGTAATAATTGCCTTGAAAGCGGCAATATTAATTTTGAGGTGAAACGTATGAAAGTTCAAGAAATCATGTCCAAAAATGTCGCCAGCCTAAAATCGGATGAATCCGTCCAAAGAGCTGCACAAATGATGAAGCAATACAATGTGGGATCGATCCCGGTTTGCTGCGACGGAAAATTGGAGGGCATCGTTACCGACCGGGATATCGCACTCAGGACCATAGCAGCTGGGCATGACTCTCAGCAAAAAGTGGGAGAAATCATGAGCACAAATCCCACCGTTGGCAATCCGGGAATGGACGTCAACGACGCAGCCAAAGTCATGAGCCAAAAACAAATCCGCAGGCTTCCCATTACTGACAACAACAATCTGATCGGGATCGTTGCACTGGGAGATATTTCTGTGGAACCATCCCAGAAGGAAAGTGCAGGGGAAACTCTAAAAAATATATCACAGCCTTGTGAAAATCAAATGTAAAATATAAAGGCTCTATAATAAATGTTGGGGTGCAGAGAATAGAGCTTTGAAAAAAGAGTAAAAAAGCAGAGCATATTCGATGAAAAA
>ENA-UOOI01000114-UOOI01000114.1-fermentation-metagenome-genome-assembly--contig:-NODE-114-length-96702-cov-6.917928_pt1 | contig 96702 bp, 84 predicted proteins | sample MGYA00245779_ERZ724027 | MGnify/ENA primary metagenome ERZ724027 (study PRJEB28704, sample SAMN03018318) | fermentation metagenome | biome: anthropogenic terrestrial biome; feature: soil; material...
GAATATATCAAAAATCAGGACATGGAAGAAAAAACGAAGTCCGATAACTTTGATATTGGACAACTTTAGTTGCTCAGCAGCAAAAAGAACCTACCGGCTTTAGCCGGCAATGGTTTAGTTATATAGAATAATGATTCTTAGAAATGTCATTATGCATTAATACATCAAAATTTATAGAATTTAAATGTAGATGTATTTGATATCGATGATGAAAAATATATTAATAGGGCTATTCTAAATAAGCTCAAAATATTTGATAAATTCTAATATAGATGGTTTATTTGAAATAGCTTCTTTTGTATAATACAGCCTTATTTCTAAATATGAATAATTAATTTACTAATGTAAACAGCTTTGCCTCACTATGTATATTGAACTCAGGAAGTGGTGACTTGCCTTTCATAATGGCTTCAAAACCTTGATTAGGATACAGCGTTGTATAAAATAAATTTGTCGTAAACCGACCGAGAAGGCTGTTTATGTCCGACTAGAGACTCAGTGACACGCATCGCCCTCTGCGATGTGGGTCATGCGCTTTGAGGCTCTACCAAGGACATGCCGCACGAGGGAAAGGTAGACAAATTTAATTTATACAACGCTGTATCCTTCAATACACTATAAACCATTATGAAAGGCAAGTCACCACTTCCTGAGTTTTCAACAAACTACAAGGCAAAGCGTCCTACTTAATAAGCTAACTTTTTATTTATTAACTATTTATATAATTGATTAAGCCACCTGCCTGAATTAATTTTTGCATAAATTCTGGGAAAGGCTGGCCTTGATACCTGGTTCCTTTTGTCAAATCATAAATCACTCCGTTTTCAAAGTCAATTTCCACTTCATCTCCTGCTTCAATAGCTTTAACAGCTTCTGGGCATTCAATAATAGGAAGACCGATATTAATTGAATTACGGTAAAAAATTCTTGCAAATGTTTCTGCTATAACACAGCTGACACCAGCAGCTTTAATTGCAATTGGTGCGTGTTCTCTTGAGGAACCACAGCCAAAATTCTTATTTGCAACTATAATATCTTCTGGTTTTACACGGTTAACAAAATCAGGATCAATATCTACCATACATTTTTTTGCTAGTTCTGCTGGATTTGAAGAGTTCAAATACCTTGCAGGAATGATTACGTCTGTATCTACATTATCACCGTATTTGTGAACTATTCCATGTGCTTTCATATTAAACCTCGATTCCGGCATAAGAGCCTTTTATTGATGATTTACTGTCTCAAATCAGGGTGTGAAATGCTTTTTATTTCACACTTCCCGACATGATGCCGCAAAGATACATCTCAAATAATGGATGAAGAAGTTCAAAATGAAATTCCAATGGATTTCATTTTGGAGTTCTTCCGAATGGAAGGCATAGTCTTCCATTTGAGAAGTATTAGAATTTCTTAGGCGGTGTCTGTTGACGCCTTAGAAATTCTCTTCCCACTTCCCTTATAATCCCAACTCACTTGGAGCTGATATTTTGCCTGTTACTGCACTTGCAGCTGCTATTGCAGGACTTGCCAGATAAACTTCGGATTCTACATGTCCCATACGCCCTACAAAGTTTCGGTTGGTAGTGGCTATTGCTCTTTCACCTGCTGCCAGAATTCCCATATGACCTCCCAAACATGGTCCACAGGTTGGAGTACTTACCACTGCACCAGCTTTTATAAAGGTTGCAAGTAAACCTTCCTCCATAGCTTGAAGATAAATTGCCTGAGTAGCAGGGAATATAATAACCCTCATACCTTTTGCTACTTTTCTTCCTTCCAGCACTTTTGCAGCTACTCTCAAATCTTCCATACGGCCATTGGTACAAGATCCAATAACAACCTGATCTATCTTAATATTACCTACTTCATCTATGGTTTTTGTATTCTCAGGAAGATGTGGGAAGGCTACAGTAGATTTCAATGTGCTTAAATCTATTACATAGGTTTTTTCATATTCTGCATCTTCATCTGCTTCATAGATTTTATATTCTTTTTTGGAATGTTCCTTCATATATGCAATGGCTTTTTCATCTACTGGAAATATTCCGTTCTTTGCACCAGCTTCAATAGCCATATTAGCAATAGTAAATCTATCATCCATGGTTAAATTAGCAATCCCATCACCTACAAACTCCATAGATTTATAAAGAGCGCCATCCACCCCAATCATTCCGATAATATGTAGGATAATATCCTTACCACTTACCCACTTTTTAGGCATTCCTGTCAATACAAATTTCAAGGCTGCCGGAACTTTAAACCAAGCTTTTCCTGTCACCATACCTGCTGCCATATCGGTGCTTCCTACACCTGTAGAAAATGCTCCTAATGCACCGTAGGTACATGTATGGGAATCCGCACCAATAACTACGTCTCCTGCTACTACCAAGCCTTTTTCCGGAAGCAAGGCGTGTTCAATTCCCATTTCACCAATTTCAAAATAGTTTGTAATATGGTTATCCATTGCAAATTCACGCAGGCATTTACAATGTTCTGCGGATTTAATATCTTTATTTGGAGTAAAGTGATCTGGAACTAATGCAATCTTATCCTTATCAAATATACCTTTTTTATTCATTTTTTCCATCTCGTGAATGGCTACTGGTGAAGTTACATCATTGCCTAATACCAAATCTAAATCAGCCTCAATTAACTGACCCGGAACTACTATATCTAAACCAGCATGAGCAGCCAATATTTTTTGCGTCATTGTCATTCCCATAAAAAACCTCCTAATATAAATTATAACTTTCACTCTAACACAGTAAAAAATTTCTGTCTTTCTGAACGCAGTGAAGAATCTCTGTCTTTCCGAACGTAGTGAAAATCTTTGTCATTCTGAACGCAGTGAAAATCTTTGTCATTCTGAACGCAGTGAAGAATCTCTGTCTTTCTAAACGCAGTGAAGAATCTCTGTCTTTCTGAACGCAGTGAAGAATCTCTGCCATTCTAAACGCAATGAAGAGTCCTTGTTATTCTGAACGCAATGAAGAATCTCTGCCATTCTAAACGTAATGAAGAACCCCTGTCATTCTGAACGCAGTGAAGAATCCCTGACATTCTGAACATATAAAGAATCTTTGTCTTTCTGAACGCAGTGAAGAATCTCCATCATTCTAAACACATCAAAGAATCTCCCCACCCTACATTTCATCAACAATACAGTCACCCATTTCTTTTGTTCCAACCAACGTCTTTCCTTCCGACATAATATCAATTGTACGGTAGCCTTTCCTTAATACAGTTTTAACAGCTGTTTCGATTCTACCCGCTTCCTCTTCTAAATCAAAGGAATAACGAAGCATCATAGCTGCTGAAAGAATCGTCGCAATTGGATTGGCTCTATTTTGACCTGCAATATCCGGTGCAGAACCATGGCTTGGTTCATATAAGCCAAGTTTTGTTTCGCCTAAACTTGCAGAAGCCAGCATACCAATGGAACCTGTTACCATACTTGCCTCATCAGAAAGGATATCGCCAAACATATTTTCCGTTAAAATAACATCAAATTGTTTTGGGTCTTTTATAATTTGCATGGCACAATTATCTACTAGCATATTGGTAAGTTCTACTTTGGGGTATTCTCTGGCTGCCTCACTTACCACCTGCCGCCATAACCTTGAGGAATCAATTACATTTGCCTTATCTACACTACAAACTTTTTTATTACGTTTCATTGCAACTTCAAAGGCACATTTTGCAATTCTTCTGATTTCATTCTCATCATATCTTAAGGTATCAAAGGCTTTTCGAACTCCATTTTCTGTAATAGTTCCACGTTCTCCAAAGTATAAACCACCGGTTAGTTCTCGCATAACCACAAAATCGAATCCAGCTCCAATGATTTCATCTTTTAGTGGACATGCTGCCTTTAATTCATCAAATAGAACGGCTGGTCTTATATTTGCAAATAAACCTAAACCTTTACGGATGGCAAGGAGTCCTGCTTCTGGTCTTAGATTAGGAGGAAGGCTATACCAGTTAGATTGACCAACATTACCTCCCACTGCCCCAAGTAATACAGAATCACTTGCCTTTGCTACAGCCAGTGCTTCTTCTGTTAGTGGAACCCCATAAGTATCAATGGATACACCACCCATTAAAACTTCAGTATAGTTAAAATGATGTCCATAGATTTTTCCAATCTTATCTAAAACCTTCTTTGCTTCTGTTACGATTTCTGGTCCGATTCCATCTCCTGGTATTACAGCTATGTTAAAGTTCATAATAACCTCTATTCTGGTGCTTTAGCACCTTTTAATAACGATAGCACTTGTGCACCAGCATAAATTGCTGGTTGAAAGAACAATGTTTTTTCAACCTAACCTCTATTCCGGTACTTAAACGCCTTTTAATAACGATACATTTGTACTCTGGCATAAATTGTAGTCAATGTCTTCCATCCTATAATGTCAAGCCCTAAATCATTGATTTTTAAGGCTTTTCTTTAAATAGTTACCTCTTTCTAATCTTCTAAGGCAGTTTAATACATGCCTTTTAGATTATACATGAATCACTAGAGAATTCAATCTATATTCCTTGATACTAAAATATCTTTTCTATTGTCATTCTATCATAACTTTTGGTATAATTGAAATACATATTAAGAATACTTAATATAACTATGAGTCATATCATAATTATAAATGCTTTAACCTATTTAGAATCTATACCATAATTGATTTGCGTGTCAAAACTCTTTTATTCATTCAATAAACTGAATTTAGACTTATGGCACTCAAATCATGCCATTAAGTGATAACAATATGAAAATATTTTAAAAAGAACTAAAGAGAAAGGTAGGTTACAATGGAACAGAATTTATCTCAATATAAAATATTTAATACGGTAGCCGCTACTGAAAATATATCTCACGCAGCCAAAGAACTTTATATTAGCCAGCCTGCCATAAGTAAAGCCATTAGCCGATTGGAAGAAGACCTCGGTATCACTTTATTTACAAGAACTTCAAGAGGTGTAAAATTAACAGAAGAAGGTGCACTTTTTTATGAATATACCAAATCAGCCTTTGAAACTTTATCTCAGGGGGAAGAGAATATAAAAAGAATAACGCAATTGGGTATTGGACACCTTCGCATAGGAGTCAGTACTACTTTATGCAAATATATTCTTCTGCCTTTTCTAAAGCAATTTGTACTTTCCTACCCCCACATAAAGATTACCATTGAATGTCAGTCTACTTTTCAAACTTTAGAGCTTTTACAAAATAAGAAAATAGATATTGGACTTATTGGTAAACCTGAAACACGAAAGAATTTGGATTTCTATCCGGTTATGCAAATTGAAGATATCTTTGTAACTACACAAGCTTATCTGGAAAATTTAATGGTTAGGGAATTATCTGGATATCAAATTGGCCAAGAAAAGCAAAGTAAGAAAAGTTCCATCTTTTCCACTGATATCTTTAAAAATGCTAATGTTATGTTATTAGACGAAAAGAATATGACCCGCATCTTTATTGATGATTATTTTGCAAAGCATCGAATAGAAACCAATCAAATACTAGAGGTTAGTAATATGGATTTATTAATTGAATTTGCTAAGATAGGACTTGGGGTTTCCTGTGTCATAAAAGAATTTGTACAAACTGAGCTAAAAAGTGGTTCCTTAATAGAGATACCTCTGGAGGAACCTTTAATTAAAAGAGAAGTTGGATTTGCTTATTCTACTAATAACTACCTTTCTGACTCTGCCCAGAAGTTTATTAAATTCTATCAGCAATTTAAAGGAAGTCCTCCCCTTCTATAAATGGGTATAACCCCTACTTTGCTGATGGGTCAGCAATGCTATTGCTTGGGCTTATAATTTCCGGTATAGGTATAATCCCTACTTTGCAGATAGGTCAGCCCCTACTTCCGTATACGAGGGAACCCTCACTTTTGTATACAGGGGGAACCCCTACTTCGTATACAGGGGGAACTACTTCGTATACAGGGATAACTACTTCGTGTACAGGGGTAATCCTACTTCCGTATACAGGGTTAATCCCTTCTTCGCAGACATGGGTGGGTTCGCCTGTTTCAGCAGAAGTTGAAGCTCCTGCTGAAATGCACGTAATGGCAATGAGATAGCGCTAGCAGCGTAAACAGATATATTATAATATCTTCTGTCCATTAATAATTAACCTAAATATTAAATTTAACTTCTCCGCTGCTTTTTTACATAATAACATACGGGTTAGAAATATTTCAAAATACTCCATTACAGGACAAACATCAGTATCTATGGTAAGTTCCAAACTTATCATAGTTTTATCCTCATTAATGGTTGTTTTTGCTTCTTTTACAGAATAATTAACCCTGTCGTGAATGTCAAAGCTGGATAGGTCCCTATTTCTAACTCTGGTATAACGAACATCTGTCTTATCTGCCAGAATTAATGCAGCAGCCACTTCATTAACCGGAAATGCGGTATCTTCATCATGATTTCCGATAGCAGATATAATCGTTGCAATATCTTCTGCATCTACCCCTATATTATCTAACAAACGAAAAGCCATAATGGCACCGCTTTGTGCATGGTCCACACGATTTATAACATTGCCTATGTCATGCATGTAGCCTGCAATTTGGGCCAATTCGATTTGATGCTCTGGGTATCCTAGAGTACTTAATATATATCTTGCTTTTTCTGCCACCATTCCCACATGTGCAAAACTATGCTCAGTATAACCGAGGGCAGTTAAAGCTTCGTCTGCTTTACGTATATAAGTTTTTATTTGTTCATTATTTTTTATTTCTTTATAAGTAACCATCTTTTTCCTCCTTATTTTTATATTGAATGCATGATTATATTATAAATTTCTTATATGTTTCAAATGCTGAAGGTAATGTAAATTCTTTGTTAATTCTGTCTTTACTCGCCCATATACAATCAGTATTTGATAGCATATCAAAATTATTCTGTACATTCAACATTTTATAATTTAATTGATTATTTTGCTTATCACAGCTACCATTAAATATAGTAACTGAATCATTATTAGCAATTTCATATGCTTTGGAATCTGCAACATAATCAAGATTATTAATCCCATACTCATCCAGAACTTGCCTGAATTTAATATGATATCCTACCATATGCCACTCAATATGGGAAAATATATGCTTACCTTCTCCTAAGAGCTGTACTGTAAAATCCCCATATCCCTCCTTATGTAATAATCCTTCTACAGCCATGGCAGATAATTTTCCTTCTACATTTGGCAGTTCCCAAAGTCTGGCGAGTAAACCTTTACTATCTCTTTTTCGAATAGCATAATGCCCATTAAACTCTATTAATAGAATCGTCTTATCTTCTATCTTTCTTGGCTTTTTCTCAGGCTTAACCGGAATTAACATCTGGGTACCATTATGAAAAGCCTTACACAGATGCATAACCGGACATTTATCGCAAAGGGGTTTCCCATTGGGGATGCATACGGTTGCACCCAGATCCATTAACGCCTGATTAAAATCCCCCGGTCTGTCTTTTGGCATAACTTCTCTTAAATCATTTTCCATCTGCTTTTTCACACTGGCTTTGGTAATGTCATCAAAGTTTCCTGCCACTCGTTTCATCACACGCAGTACATTTCCATCTACTGCTGGTTCTGGAATCTGAAAAGAAATTGAGGAAATTGCTCCTGCTGTATAGGAACCTATTCCCGGTAAACTAAGAAGCTCATTATAATTTGAAGGCATTTGACCATCAAACTTTTCTACTATAAGCTTCGCAGCTTTTTGAAGATTTCTTACTCTGTTATAATATCCTAAGCCTTCCCATAATTTAAGCAGCTTCTCTTCCTCACAATCTGCTAAATCTTTTATGGTAGGCAAGGTACTGATAAATCTGTCAAAATAAACTCTGACAGCTTCCACTCTGGTTTGCTGTAACATAATTTCTGAAACCCATACATAATACGGTTTTGGTTCTTCCCGCCAGGGGAGAAATCTTCTATTACTATCATACCAATCTAATAAATACTCAACTGTATCTGAATAATCATAATTCATTTTTAAGACCTTTCTAATATAATAAAATATAGTCGAATTTATATTTCTAATCAAGCACCGTAGATTTACGATAAACTTTCTAATATAACAAAAATATAATCGAATTCCTATATTATTATATATGATTTTATCTAAATTAGAAAGTTAAAATATGATACTCCTTATTTTCGTTACGTTTCCATCTTCCATGATTTTTACCATTTTCATCGTTTACTCTCCTTGATTAAATTAGACAAAAATAGTATAATAAATCATTGGGATGGAAAAGTAATACTATAATAAAAGGTATTGGAGGAATTCATATGATTAAAATTTTAAAAGGTAATATTATTTTTACAAAAGAAATGAACCATTTTGAAGTGTATGAGAATGGATATGTAGTCGTAGAAAATGGCAAGGTTAAATTGGTTACAAAAGATTTGCCAGAAATGTACCAAAACACTGCTGTAGAAGATATGGGAAATCAATTAATCATCCCGGGTTTCGTTGATCTTCATGTACATGCTCCACAATGGCTTAATACCGGTATCGGCTACAGTAAAGAGCTTCTTCCTTGGTTAAATGAATATACATTTCCATTGGAAAGTGATTTTGATAATATAGAGTTTGCCGAGGAACATTATAAGAATTTTATTCAGGACTTATGGGAAGCAGGTACCACAAGAGCTTGTATCTTTGCTACAAGGCATAAACCTGCCACTGCTCTTTTAATAAAATTATTAAAAGAATCCGGTTTAGGAGCTTATGTAGGAAAAGTAAATATGGATCGTAATTCTACTCCAAAATTACAGGAAAACACCGAGCAATCTATTCAGGAAACCATAGAACTATTGGAAGAAGATCCTTCCCTATATGAAGCTTTTGCTAATAGTGATTCTACAGAAGCACCATTGGTTCAATATATTCTGACACCACGTTTCGTACCTAGTACTACCTCTGCTTTAATGAAAGCCTTAGGTGAAATAGCTGTAAAGTACCATTTGCCAATTCAGTCCCATCTATGCGAAAATCGTTCTGAAGTAGCCTGGGTAAAAGAACTTCATCCAGATATTAATAGTTTTACAGAGGTTTACGACCACTTTGGACTTATTCAGCCTGGCAGGACTATTATGGCACACTGCATATATAACACTGATTCAGAAATAGAAATACTTAAGAAGAAGCGCGTATATGTAGCCCATTGCCCACAGTCAAACTTTAATTTGGCAAGTGGTATTATGCCTCTTAGAAAATACCTGAATCTAAATATACCTGTAGGACTTGGCTCAGATGTTGGAGGTGGTCATGTTCTTGATATGACCAGACATATTGAGGCATGTATTACTGCATCTAAAATGTATTTTGTAGACCATCCGGACTATGCTCCAATCAGTATCTCAGAAGCATTTTATTTGGCTACAAAAGGTGGCGGAAGCTTCTTTGGCAAAGTTGGCAGTTTTGAGGAAGGTTATGATTTTGATGCCTTGGTTATAAATGATTCTTCTCTGAAAATGAATGGAACTCCTACATTAGTAGAACGCTTAGAGAAATTCATCTATACCGGCTCAAGTCAAAATATTTCAAAAAGATTTGTCAGAGGGGAAGTATTGGAAAGGCGCTAAAGCACCAGAATCGAGGATATTATGGACGTATTAGACGCAATTAAATCTAGAAGATCTATAGCAAAAATGAAAGACCAACCTGTTCCCAAAGAACTAATAGAACAAGTAATTGAAGCCGGAACTTGGGCTCCCAATAGGTATTTAACAGAACCTTGGAGATTTTTCGTCATTCAGAGCAATGGAAGAAATGAACTCTCTAAAGTAATGGAGAATATAGTAATTCAATCCGGAATTGACCTGGAAAGTGAAGAAGGAAAACGCAAATTAGAAAAAGAAAAAAATAAACCTTTCCGAGCCCCCGTTATCATAGCAGTTGCTACAGAAGTTACAGAAAACGGGAAAGCCTTAAGAATCGAAGAATTAGGAGCTGTATATGCAGCAATAGAAAACATGCTGCTGGCAGCCCATGGTTTAGGTCTTGCGGCATACTGGAAAACCGGCAATGCCTGTTACAACCCACTCATGAAAGAATTCTTTCACTTAAAAGAAAAAGATGAAGTACTAGCCTTAATCAATCTTGGCTATGCAGATTCCGAAAAAAATCCACCTCATAAAAGACCATTACAGGAACTAATAAAGTGGATTGAATAAAAAACAATTATATAATAACAAACATACCCTATACCTATAAATTTTTAAAAGGATACTGGAAAACATATTTATATAAAGTTTTACAGTATCCTTTCAGTTAAAGTGGATATTCCCACTTGCCGACAGGCAAGTTTATCCCCCTACGCTACTTGCTCATAACCTCATTGCTACTACTTGGCATTTTAGCAAGAGCTTGAACTCCTGCTAAAGCAGGCAAGTTCACCCCTGCCTATGAAATAGGAGTTACCCCAGTCTACGAAGCAGGGATTGCCCCATATACGGAAGTGGGTTGCCCATGTATACAAAGTGGGGGTTACACCCACTACAGAAGCGGGGAACTTCCTAGTGAGGTTAAATTCTTTACACATTCAACTAACAGCTTTGCCCTCATAAACCTAAATTGACCTTCGTGGGTATGGAATATATGTTACATGTGACTTTGGAAAATTCGTTATGGTTCTTATACTATAGAAACCGCGCCAATATTGAAAAATCGAGATGTTTGAGGAGGGGTGTTAACCCCGACGAGTTATCGATTTTTCAATATGTTATAAGCGGTTACTATAGTATTAGAACCATCGAATTTCCCAATGGAACATGAAACATATATTCCATACCCATGAAGGTCTCATAAAATTATATTGGGCAAAGCGTCCTCTACAATTAATTATTAATAAGCTTATCTTTATTAGTCCAGCTCATCATCTTACGAAGTTCAGCTCCGACTTTTTCTAACTGATGTTCAGATTCTTGTCTTCTCTTAGCCAAGAAATTTGTACATCCAATTTGATTTTCAAGCAACCAGTTACGAGCAAATACACCTTCCTGGATATCCTTTAATACTTGTCTCATAGCATTCTTAGTATCTTCTGTAATAATCTTAGGTCCAGTAATGTAATCACCATATTCAGCAGTATTAGAAATGGAATATCTCATTCCGGCAAATCCGCTTTCGTTAATTAAATCAACGATTAATTTCATTTCATGGATACATTCAAAGTAAGCACTTTCTGGTTCATAACCAGCTTCTACTAATACTTCAAAACCAGTCTTCATTAATTGAGTAACACCACCACAAAGAACTGCCTGCTCACCAAATAAGTCAGTTTCAGTTTCTTCTCTAAATGTTGTTTGAAGCACACCTGCTCTTGCACCGCCAATTGCTAATGCATATGCTAAACCAATATCATGTGCTTTCCCAGAAGCATCTTGATGAACGGCGATTAGACAAGGAACACCTTGACCTTCTAAGTATTGACTTCTTACGGTATGTCCTGGTCCCTTTGGAGCTATCATAATAACATCAACATCCGCAGGTGGAATGATTTGACCAAAATGAATTGAAAAACCATGAGCAAACATTAAAACATTTCCAGCCTCTAGATTTGGTTCAATGGATTCTTTGTACATCTTAGCTTGCTTTTCGTCATTAATAAGAATCATGATAATATCTGCTCTTTTAGCAGCTTCTGCTGCTGTATATACTTGAAATCCTGCAGCTTCTGCCTTTTTCCAAGACTTGCTGCCTTCATAAAGACCAATAATGACATTTACTCCAGACTCTTTCGCATTTAACGCATGTGCATGTCCCTGGCTGCCATAACCAATAATGGCTACCGTCTTGCCTTCTAATAATGATAAATTGCAATCTTCTTGATAAAATATCTTTGCCATCTTAAACTTCCTCCTAATATTAATATTTATATTTAAAAAGTGTTAAATATCTATAAAAAGCTAACTAAATTCTTTACCCATTTAAACCGTTAAAGTTAATGGGTAAAAGAAAAGTAATCCTCTAAAATTAAATATGCGCTTTATAACTTTTGAAATTCATTTTATAACTTTTGAAATTCATTTTATATATGAGGTACTGGTAAAATCAAATAATTGAAATAGAACAATCTTATCATTCATTTGTATCTAATCTTATAACATCAAAGACTAATTGAAATAGAATAATCTTATCTTACAAAATTTTAAATTATTTTCAATCGTCCAGATATTCAGCAATATCTCCTGCTCCACGTGTAAGTCCGGTTATTCCTGTTCTTACAAGTTTTTTTATCGTAAATCCTTCTAGTAAACTTATGAAGGCATCAATTTTATTCTTATTACCCGTTAACTCTATCATAAGAGAATCTATGGCAACATCAACAATTTTTGCTCTGAAAATATCTGCAATTGCAATGATTGCTTGTCTGTCTTCTACACCAGATAAGACTTTAACTAAAATCAGTTCTCTACAAACGGATTCATCTGGTAAGAGTTCCCTGACTTCTCGAATGTCTTCTAGTTTTAATAATTGATTGCGTATTTGCTCTAAAATCTGGTCATCACCATTTACTACAACCGTCATTCTAGAATAGGCAGAATTCTGTGTTACACCAGCCGTTATGCTATCTATATTATATCCTCTCCTACTAAATAGACCAGATACGCGGCTTAGTACGCCGGGTGTATTATCCGCCAGTATTGACAATACCATCTTCTTCATTGGAACCCTCCATATCTCATTGCCAGATAAATTGTATACATTGTAACAATATGAATAAAAAAAGTCAATAATGAATATCCTAATAATTTTATCTATTTTTATACATTTTTTATACCATCTAAGCAATAATTATTAATCAGATAGATAAGTTATTTCTTAATTTATGATGCTTTTTCCAACACCTTACATAAAATTCAGAAGGTTTTCTTTAAATCAAACTATGCATATCTATAATACTTTTTTCTATATAAGCAAGAATAATCCTATATTTCTAATTATTCCCGTTTTTAAATAACCATTTTCTAAAATAATTTTTCTTTTCATAAACCAAGTATTTTCTTTTATATGAGCAAATTGATAAACCAAGTATTTTTTGTTACTAGTTAATTCTTTTCCAAAGATATCATAGAATTCCTGGGCTTGTCTTATGGTTATATCTAGAATTTCCCTTTGATTGTTTAGTGAGGTTATTCTGTTCTTTACATAAGATATAAAGCTTTGGTTTCCAACCAGGTTATTACCATGCTGGCGGTAAAGTAAGGTTCCTTCTTTTAGATAAGTAATATAGCCAAATGCAGATGCAATTAAGGCTACCCACCAATCATGATACCTTGCATTTTCAGGTATGCATTCTAATTTATCCGCTAATGGTTCATTGAACATAATCGTACATCCGATTAATTTATTTTCCATCAACATATGGGGTAAATCTCTTCGGCTGGTATTTAGATTACTTGTTTTATAAAAAGAGGATTGTTGTATATTAAGCTTTTCATCCACTACAATAGCGTCGGTAAAAGCTGCCATAGGTTTTTGACTGCCAAACTTTTTCTCTGCTTTTTTCATCTGTTTTAAAGTTTTATAAATCTTCCCGGGCATCCATACATCGTCCTGGTCGCAAAACATATAGTAATGATTAAGATTTTTCACAGTATCGTCCTGATGATTTTGGTCAATTGCAAACTTGGCACCTTCTAAGAAATTACGTGTAACCCCTTTATTCACATCATTCTTGTAATATTTTATTTTTTGAGGATACTGTTTGATATAATCTTCTATAATTAGGTTGGTTTTGTCAGTAGAACCATCATCAAAAATCCATAATATCCAATTTTTAAAACTATTATGAATTATGGATTCTATTTGATCTTTTATATACTTTTCTCCATTGTAGGCAGCCATAATGATATTAACTTTATTCATATATATTATCCCTTCTTAATATCCCTATTATTATATTTTTATTACTTTTCTTACCAGTACTGAGGATTCATGCTTAATTTTTTAATTATATCTTTCGGTATTCTTTCATAATTTTTTCCTGCCAAATATCCTAAATATTTAAATCCGCTTTGAAAAATCAAATCAGGAATCAATAAATATTGTTTTTTATCTGCCAAATACTTTGCAGTTTGTTTTACCAGTTCAATGCCTTCACTTTCGGACTTTACAGAAGAAAATATTTCTTTGTATTGCTGTTGAGATACGGCTAAATCAAAGTTTCTCTTAAACTGCTGAATATAGGTGTATTCATGAGAATGAACTACCCTAGCATCTGCTGCATAAGCAATGGAATAGCCTGCTTGAATGATTGCAGAAGCCATAATCATATCTTCATTGAATATGGTTTTTGTAACAAATCCACCCAGATTATCATATGCATTTTTTCGATATGCACTGCAAACATTGGAACAAAAATAGGTTTTTATTCCAAGCTTAGGAAGGTCTTCTTTTGATTTTATAGAACTTTTCTCAGGATAATTAAAGGTTCTAGTATATTTTTCAATAGTTCCTGCATTTTTTCTTGGTAGCTGCCTTCCATAAGCAGCAGCAACTTGAGGATTACTAAAAGGTTCTAATAAATGCTTAACCAGGTCTTTATTATCCGGAACCGCATCCTGGGTCATAAACATAATGATATCCGCATCAGAAAGGTGTGCTCCATAATTTCTTGTACCACCATGATCAAATTCACTTTTATTAATAGGAATACATCTTATAGAGCAAGAGGAATCACTTAGGGATTGAGCTAAAGTAATAATATCTTTCTCACTTTCCTTTAGTTCTTCCGACTGTTCTGCAGGATCATCTTCTATCGTTTGTAATAAATAGATAATATTTGGTTTTACACTTTGCTTTATTAAACGCTCCAATAAATGTTTGAACTTTTGATCTGGTTTGTATACCGGTATTATTACATCTACTTCCAAATTAGGGGTTCCTTCTTCCGATACGAACTTTTCCATCTTTATACCCTTTACATGCCATATCTGATGACACTGCCACAAAAAGTCAAGCTGAAAGAATTATTTTGTGGCACCTTTCTTTACAAATATTTTCTTTCAACCTTGCTAAATATAATGCCGCAAAACGACATCTTAGTAATTTAATAAAAATAATAACAAAGATAATAATGATAATAGTTGATGAACTACAAAATGAGAGGGGCTGTTACAAAACTGTCATATGAGTAAAACTGTCATTACTATGAAAACATGTCATTCTGAGCAAAACTGTCATTATTATGAAAACATGTCATTCTGAGTAAAACTGTCATTCTGAGTAAAACTGTCATTCTGAGTAAAACTGTCATTCTGAGCCCAAAGGGCGAAGAATCTCAGTTTAAGGTGGGATTCTTCGCCCTTTGGGCTCAGAATGACAAGATTTGTTCAGAATAGCAAGGTTTTCCCTGAATGGCAAGTTTTGTTCTGAATGGCAAGTCTTGTTCTGAATGGCAAGTTTTGTTCTGAATGGCAAGGCTTGTTCTGAATGGCAAGGTTTGCTCAGTATGACAAGGTTTGCTCAGTATGACAAGGTTTGCTCAGTATGGCAAGGTTTGCACTGTATGGCAAGATTTGCTCAGTATAGCAAGGTATTCTGAATGATAAAGTTTGACCTTTCTCTCACTTTTTCCATACACCTACTATACTCTTTTTATTATCTTTTATCAAATGTAATTTCTAATACTTTTTCTTTATATTCTCCATTTACCAAACTTTTAACTGTAATGGTACCTTTGGAGCCACCTTTGGTATATGTTAAAGTATCCTTTAATTCCTGTTTGGTCTCTATATTAATATCATTGATAGCTACAATAATATCTCCTACATTAATTCCAGCTTTTTCTGCTGCTGAACCTTTTTCTACCTCGCCTACGTAAAAGCCAACTGGCATTCCAAATGCTTGAGAATATACATCTGTTACATCTTTACCAGATACTCCTAAATAAGCTCTGTCCTTTTCGACTAAAGTTGTACGATTCATTAAGTTGTTAATAATAGGTATGGCAGCTGATATAGGAATAGCATATCCAATACCTTCCACTTTTTCATCTACTAATTTTACAGAATTAATTCCAATAACTTCACCCTTAGAATTTAGCAGTGCTCCACCACTGTTACCAGGATTGATTGCAGCATCTGTTTGAATTAAATTTAAATCTACACCTTCAATATTAACTTCTCGGTTTAATGCACTAATATAACCAACTGTTACAGATTGACCGTAACCTAAAGCATTTCCAATTGCAATAGCCATTTCACCTAATTTAACATTATCTGAATTACCTAATGTTGCAATCTTAATATTATTTATAGTATCTTTGTTTAAGCTATTAATATCAACGGATACTACTGCCAAATCTGAGCTTGGAGCTGTTCCTTTCACTTTTGCAGAAGCTGTGCTTTTATCATCAAAAACGATATCAACTTTGGTAGCACCGGCTATAACATGATTGTTAGTTGCAATAAGGATTTCAGAGTTATTCTGCCCAATAATTATACCAGAACCACTTTCTTCAACTTGTTGGCTATATTGTCTGCCAAAGAAATCACTGGTTACATTATTTGCTACAGAATTAATTGCTACAATAGAGGGCATTACGTTATCAACTACTTCTGAAACATCACTGGTTACTTTACCTTGTGTATTCACTGCAACTGCATCACTATTGCTTTTTCCTTCGTTTTTTATATCTTCTTCTACTAACAAATCATTTTCACTAAAAGATGACTTTCCACTACCATTGGCAAAATAATTGTATGTTAGTAAGGAGGTTGCTCCTACAATACCTACGATAAGTCCAGCCATCGCCACTATACCAATCTTTTTCAAGAATTTATGTTCTTTTTTTATTTTCACAGGTTTCTTTCCATTGAAATTATCTTTATTTCCATTAGGATTTTCGCTTCCAGATTCAGATTTTCCCCTAGGATTTTCACTTCCAAATCCAAATTCAGAATTTCCATTGGGATTTTCATTTCCAAATCCAAACTCAGGATTTCCGCTAGGATTTTCATTTCCAAATTCAGATTTAAAATTTCCCCTAGGATTTTCATTTCCAAATCCAGATTCAGGATTTCCGCTAGGATTTTCATTTCCAGATTCAGAACCAGAATATGTTTGATTTAATCTATCCAAATCCTGTTTACTCAATTGATAAGTACTGCCAGATTTATTATCTCCGTTTTGTAACTGGTTATTATCATTATCTAAATTTTGGGATTCATTATTGTTATATTCGTCGTTCATAAAATTTCTCCTTTCAAACTAAAGCTATATTCTTTCTTCATCTTTTATAACTAAAGTTTATCAAGAATTTATGTCCTCTTTGTGATTTCCCTTTGAAAAAACTATGAACTGTAACTTTTATTTTCCTTGTTTATAATTCACCATTTATACTGTTTTATAATTACCTAATATTCTACATCCAATAGCTTCCTCTCCAATTCCCAGTAGAGCATTTTTAACACTTGGGTCTTTGAGATTACCAGTAAAATCAACAAAGAAACGATATTCAAAAGTGCGTCCTTCCAAAGGTCTTGATTCAATCTTGGTCATATTTAAATTATTGTATATAAAATGAGATAACATATTATACAAAGAACCGCTTTCGTGAGGAAGTTCAAAGCATATACTTATTTTATTAGCATCTTTAATGAACTCTTTTTTCTTTGTTATTATAATAAATCTTGTAGAATTGGTGTTTTCATGATTAATGGATTCTTTAAGAACTTTTAAGTTGTAACATTTTGCTGCTCTTAAACTTGCAATAGCTCCTTGTGTAATATCCTGATCTTCAAAAACTTTCTTGGCGCTGTCTGAAGTGCTTATACATTCAATGGGATTCATGTTAGGATGGTTACTCAAGAATTTTGAACACTGCATAAGTGCCTGAGGATGGGAATATACATTCTTAATATCCTCAAGTTTTGCTTCCGGTAATCCCAGTAATGCCTGCTGAACTTTTACAACATGCTCTCCTACTATATAATTATCATATTCAACAAGAAGGTCATAAATATCGGTGATTCCACCTGTGGAAGTATTCTCAATAGGAAGCACTCCATAATCTGCTTTGCCACCTTTAATGACTTCCATAATTTCTTTAAAAGTCGGAGCATGAAAGCTTTCAATATCCGTACCAAAATATTCTTCCATAGCTTGCTCTGTATAAGATCCTTTTACTCCAAAACATACAACCTTTAATTTTTCATCTGTATGTAAACTATCAATTTCCTTTAGTGGAAGTTCATGTTTATAACTGCTCATTAATCCATATTGATATTTTCGGCTCATAGACATAATTTGAGTAAATAATTCTGCTATACCATGTTTGTTAAAATCATTGCTTGCCATTGCCTGTAAAACACGGAGTTTTTCATTTTCTCTTTCTTTATCTAATACCTTTTTCCCTGTTTTTATCTTGTACTCAGCTACATCATTGGCTATTTTCATTCTTTCTTCAAATAATGCAACAATTTGTTTATCTATTCTATCAATTTCATTTCTGCTCTGCTGCAAATCAATCATATAAACCTCGATTCTGGCACTTTAGCCCCTTCTAACCTTTTTTCACATTATAAATAAATATACTGCTTTTTGCAACACTTATAAAGAATCCATTGCAATAAACTGACTTAAGTCCTATAATAGTAATAGGATTTATTGGCTAATATTTCATATTGCTAGAAATTAGTAAGGGACTTTTTACCACATATTATACCAATGATAGGAGAGAATAGCATATGTCTAAAATTAAAAAATTCATTATCATTATTCTTATTTTACTCGTTGTTGCAATAGCAGCTCTTTGGGGGTTAAATTCCCCACGGACTGTTTTTAATAAAGAGAATGTTTCAGGAAATACACCAGGAAACCTTTTTAATGGTGGAATGTTTTGTCAATTCAATGATAAAGTATATTTTAGCAATTACAAAGATAACGGTTCCCTTTATGTAATGGATTTAGAGGGAAATAATTTTAAAAAACTATCTGAAGATCATGTAGGACATATTAATGTTTTAGGGAAATACATATATTACGTTCGTAATAATAAGAATAAAGATACCAATTCAGAAAGCGTACTAAATTTTAATAGCAACGGCATATTTCGAATAGATTTTAAAGGAAATAATATTAAAATGCTCTACGATAATCCATGTACTTTTATGAATGTCCATGGTAATTATGTTTATTATCAGCATTATGATAAAGAAGGGCTAACCTTTTATTCTGTAAAAATAGATGGTACTGAAGAAAAGAAGATTTCGCCCCAGCCTATTATGCCAATATCTATTGTAGATAACAATCTTTATTATTCTAAAATAGGAGATGCCAATCCAATCAGCAAGGCGAACTTAAGTGATGAATCTACCAGTATCATTTACAAAGATGAGGACACCTATGCCCCTGTAGTGCAAGATAATTTTATATATTTTATATCCATATCGGATAATTATAGTATTAAACGTATTCATATTGATGGAAGTAACCCGGAAACTGTTGTTAAAGAAAGCTGCAGTACCTTTAATATATCTAATGACGGAAATTATCTGTACTATCAAGTAGACGATACTGTAAATAACAGACTTTGTATTATGAACTTACAGACAGGCGAAGTTAATACCCTTAAAGATGGTGATTTTAAACAAATCCACATTACTGGTAACTATGTGTACTTTACTGATTTTAATGAGCAGCATACCTATTACCTTCCTATTGGAGCCACTAATGGAATGTATACTTTTGATCCGCCTGTTTTAAATTAAAAGTTGGCTTATTAGTAAGGACACTTTGCCTAATATAGGCTATTCAGACCTTAAAGAGTAGACATGGGATATATTTCTTGTTCCGATGAGAAATTCGATAGTTCTAATACGATAGGAATCGCTTAAAACATATTTAAAAATTGCGAACTCCTCGGCTTCGCCTCGTCAAACACACAATTTTTAAATATTGGCGCGATTCCTATCGTATAAGAACCATAACGAATTTCTCAAAGTCACTAGAAATATATCCCATGTCTACTCTCTAAGGTCCATTTAGGCTATGAGGGCAAAGCTGTGTATTTAAATAGAATAATGTTTTGCTTTTTAAGAATTAGCGAGCCTTGATAATATCAATATTTTTAGTATTTTTTGGTGCTGTTAGAACGTTATCTTAATAGACTTTGATGAATAAAACAGATATAGTCTGGATATTTTAGTTCAACTAAAATATTCACGCTCTATATATTACAATTGTACTTCTAGGAAGTAACTTTGAAAAACATTTTAAATATTTAGTTTTAGATAAATTCTCTGTTAATATCACCTTAATTCACCTTTTAAGGAGATTTTTTGACTGATTTTTTATTCTTATATCTTTCCAAAATTGCACCACATAAAAATCCAATGGAAGTACCTAGTACTGGTGTAACCAATTTATTAGATAAAATAAAAGATATAATTATCCCTATTATTAAGCCTATGATAGTTCCAATTAGAATATATCTACCCTCATGTATATTTTTCATTTATGGAATCCTCCTCTTAGATTGAGTCAATCTTAATTGTTTCTTTTATATTTTTCGTACAATTTACTTACTGTTTCATGATAGATTGGATGCATATAATAGGGTGCAATCTCGCACATTGGGTTTAAGACAAATTCTCGGTTAATGATTTCCGGATGAGGTATGGTTAATCTTTCTGTATTGATGATATCATCATCATAGAATAAAATATCCAAATCAATGGTACGAGGTCCCCAATGGATGGTTCTTACCCTTTTTAGTTTATTTTCAATTTCACTTATAAAGTCTAGCAATTCTTCTGGGGATTTCAAAGTTCTTAATTTCAAAGCGCAATTTAGAAAATCATCTTGCTCTACTTCCCCTACTGGTTTCGTATTGCTATAGGAGGATACTTTTATTATCATACATTCTTCATCGGATTTTAATAAGTCTATAGCTGAATTTAGGTTTTGCTCCCTATCTCCCATATTGGAACCTAGACTTATGTAAACAGTATGCCATCCTCGTTCCATTTCTACAGACACCGTATCAATTGGTAAAAGTATAGGTGCCCAAGGCTTTTTAACCTGTACCTTTAATTTTTCTATATTCTTAAACTCTAATAGTATTCTCTTTGATAAATGAGCGGTTAATGCTTCAATTAATTTGAAGGTATTTTTCTCCATTTCCATTTTAATAAAATGACATACTTCACCGTAATTAATTGATTTTGATATATCGTCATTTTTAGCGGCAGCTGATAAATCTGCAAAAATTTCTACGGATACTAAAAATTTTTGTCCCAACACATTCTCTTCTTTGTATACACCGTGATGTGAAAATACTTCAAGGTTGGAAATAACTATTTTATCCATTCTATCACCTAATGTTCCCTTAGTATTGCTTCTGTCATTCGAATTGCCCGAAGGTTTTCTAAGACATCATGTACTCTTACAAAGTTACAGCCCTTCATAACACCAATAACGCTAGTTGCAAGGGTTCCTTCCATTCTGTTTTCTACCGTTTCATCTAAGGCTTTACCAATCATTGATTTTCTTGATGTTCCAAGTAAAATCGGCAGATTAAATTTTTGAAGTTCTTCCAGATGATTCATTAATATTAAATTCATTTCATAGGTTTTTGCAAATCCGATTCCTGGATCTATAATGATTTTATCCCTTTTAATTCCTGCAGATAAAGCAATATCAATACTCCCCTGCAAGTCTGAAAGCACATCTTCCATAAAGTTATCATATATGGTTTCTTTTCTATTATGCATAATACATGTGGGTACATTATATTTACTTATAACATTTGCCATATTGGCATCGTATTTTAGCCCCCATATATCATTAATTAAATCAGCGCCTACATCTAAAGAAGCTTCTGCTACTTTACTTTTGTAAGTATCAACGGATAAAGGAATATCAAAATGTTTCTTTAATTCTTTTATAACAGGTACTACCCTATCAATTTCTTCTTCATCAGAAATCCTCGTATAATTGGGACGTGTTGACTCGCCGCCTACATCAATAATATCCACGCCCTCTTTTATCATCTGCTCTGCATGATTTAAAGCATTGGATAAATCATTAAATTTTCCGCCATCAGAGAAAGAATCTGGAGTAACATTGAGAATACCCATAATATAGGTTCTTCCCTTAATTTTAAATTCTTTATTTCCAATAATCACTTTTAACACCGCCTTTATGAAATATACTTATTACATTATTATTTTCATATTATTAATTTATTTTATTGATTTATTTTATTGATTCTATATTATTGATTTTATTTTATTGATTTTATTTTATTGATTTTATTTTATTGATTTTATATTATTGGTTTTATATTATTGGTTTTATATTATTGATTTGAGTGACCTAAGATAACTTATTAAATGAATAGTGCTGCATATATGATTCAAATCATTCTTTTATCAATTGAAAAAATGTATTTTTTAGCTCTTGGTTATCTTTAAACTTTCCTCTGGTTACAAAAGTAGTTGTCAGCGTACCAGGTTTGCGAACCCCTCTCATAGTCATACACATATGTTCTGCCTCTAACATAACGATAACTCCCTTGGGATTTAGATATTTCATAATATCATCTGCTATTTGGGCAGTCATTTGTTCCTGAATCTGTGGACGTTTTGCATAAACTTCAACAGTTCTAGCAAGTTTGCTTAATCCTACTACCTTTCCATCAGGAATATATCCAATGTGGGCTTTTCCGTAAAATGGAACCAGGTGATGCTCGCATACTGAATAAAATGGAATATCCTTCTCTATTATTAATTCATTATTGGCAGCAGTAAAAGTTTTTTCTAAATGTTCTGCAGCATCTACTTTTAATCCGCTAAATATTTCCTTACACATTTCAGCAATTCTTTTAGGAGTTTCTAAAAGTCCTTCTCTATCAACATCTTCACCGATGCCTTCCAAAAGAAGTTTTACTCCTTCTTCAATTTTCTTCTGATTCATGTCCTTCTCCCATCTGCTAAATCATTTGTAATAATGTGGATTTGAATGTTAAAAACCTAAATGCAATTTATTGAATGAATAGTTTATCAATGTATTACTATTGATAATTGAATTAATTTAAGACTTTTGATGCAAAATCAACATAATATATTTAAGTAATATCTAATACTTGATACACTTCTTTTAAATAGGATAAGGAACCAAAAGTTAATATTACATCATCTTTACCTGCAATTTTGTAAGCCATATCAATTGCCTTAGGGACCCTATTGCAGTCATAAACTATATTACAATATTGATTTGCCGCTTCCGCCAAGCTTTTAGAACTTAAACCCCGTGAATTATCAGGAGTTATGGTTATAATAGCACTGGCATATTTTCCTGTATGTTTTAATACAGCTTCATAATCTTTATCAGCTAATACTCCCATAATGTAAATAATTTTCTTATTCTTTAAATAAATATTGATATTTCTCCCTAAAGATAAAGCTGCATCCTCATTATGGGCTCCATCTACTATAAATAATGGATTCTTTTTTAAGATTTCAAATCTTCCACTCCATATGGTATTCAAAAGACCTGTGTAAATTTCTTCCTTGGTTATAGAATATCCAGCCCTTTGTAATGCTTCTATTGTTATGATTGCTGTAACAGCATTATTAACTTGATTTTCTCCTAACAGTTTTATTCGTACATGTTTCCAATTCTTATAGGAAAAAACAGTGCCATTTAAATCTTGTTCTTCTACCTTAATACTGTTAATATCGGCAAAGGTGATATTAGCTCCATTTTCTTTGCATACTTCCTCAATGACTTTTCTTGCCTCCGCTTTTTGATCATAAGAAGTCACTTCAACACCCGGTTTTATAATTCCAGCCTTTTCTCTGGCTATTTGCTCCAAAGTATTACCTAAAATATGCATATGGTCCATGCTGATAGAAGTTAAGACAGCACAAACGGTAGTGTTAATCACATTAGTTGCATCCAATCTTCCACCAAGTCCAACCTCCAAAACAACTATGTCACATTGGTAATCTAAAAAGTATAGGAAGGACATTGCCGTTTCTATTTCAAATACAGTTGGATGCGGTAACCCATCTGCTACCATAGAAATACAGACTTTTTGAATTTGTTCTATATAATAGGCAATATCTTCTTCAGAAATATATTTTGTAAATATAGAATGATTCTGAACAGGCTTTACATGGTTCTCCTGCATATGCCCATTGCCTGTAGAATTGGGTTTTTCATATTTATAGGATACCTGTATGATTTCTCTTCTATTTAATACTGCCGGAGAAATATATCTGCCTACATAATATCCTGCTGTTGCGAGAATAGTTGCTATATAAGCCGCCGTAGTACCTTTTCCATTGGTGCCAGCCACATGTACAAATTTTAATTGTTCCTGTGGATTACCTAATCGGGCTAAGAGAGTTTTCATTGACTCAAGCCCCAGCACACTGCCATATTTATTCGATTCTTCTATAAATGCATAAGCTTCTTCAATCGTCATTTTATCACCTGTATCTTTCCTACATTTGTCTTATTAATGGAAATTATCTTTCGTTACAAACTTGGAATATAAAGAATTTTAAATAATAAGACTCATCTGCAGCCCAAAGAATTGGATGATCCGGTGCCTGAGTACGGTATTCTACCTGTCTTAATCTTTTCCTTACGTTTTTAGCTGCTTGTCCTACCGTATCAGCAAATAAATCCGGAGTCATAAAATGAGAACAGGAGCAGGTTGCTAAAAATCCCCCATTTTTCAGTAATTTCATTGCTCGTAAATTGATTTCCCGATATCCTTTTATTGCATTTTTAACTGAATTCCTAGACTTTGTAAATGCAGGAGGATCTAAAATAATGACATCATATTTCTTATTCTGCTTTTCCAGTTCTGGTAACAGTTCAAAAACATCAGCACACTGAAAATGTACCACATCTTGCAAACCATTAAGCACAGCATTCTCTTCTGCCTGCTTTATACCTAATTCAGAGGCATCTACTCCCAGAACGCCTTTTGCTCCAGCCAATCCGGCATTCAGTGCAAAAGATCCTGTGTGGGTAAAGCAATCTAGAACTTCTGCCCCTTTACATAACTTCTTTATGGCTTCACGATTGTATTTTTGATCTAAAAAGAAACCGGTCTTCTGACCTTCTTCTATATCTACATTATATTTTACGCCATTTTCAACAATCTGTACTTTCGTATCAAAAGGTTCTCCAAGAAAACCTTTGGTTCGCTCCATCCCTTCCTGTAAACGAACCTTTGCATCGCTACGTTCATAAACACCACGAATCTGAATACCATCTTCTAATAAGATATCCTTCAATAAGCCTATAATAGTATTCTTCATACCATCGATTCCCAGAGCCAATGATTGAACAACTAATACGTCTGAGAATTTATCTACAACAATTCCCGGAAGGAAATCAGCTTCACCAAATATAATACGGCAGCTGCTTGTATCTACAGTTCTTTTTCTATATTCCCAAGCATCTTCAATACGTGTCTTTAAAAATTGCGTATCGATTTCTTGTCCTTTTATTCTTGTCATAATTCGGATGGTTATTTTGGAATTGGTATTAATAAAACCACTTCCCATATAATAATCATCAAAGTCATGTATCTCTACTATATCACCATTCTCAAAGTCTCCAGTTATGGAGTCTATCTCATTATCAAATACCCACATACCACCAGATTTTATGGTTCTTCCTTCACCTTTTTTTAATTTTACAATTGCTTTTTCCATGTATTATTTTTCTCCATTTTCTGCAATATATAGGTGCTAATTATAAGGAAGGAAACGTTCCTTATAACAGACTCCAATCTCATAGGCAGGCAAGCTTGCCATATTTACTACGCGTTAATTATATCATAGAAAGGGAGATTGTCAACGCAGATAAATGAATGAATTAGGTTACTATTATATTGCTGTTATTATATATTATAGGTATTTATTCTTCAAAAAAACGTGGTTTTTCTTTAGATAATAAATACAATATTTTTTTATTATATATGATTTGCGTGTCAATAAACCATATTAGAGTTTTGCACGCAAATCATATATGGTGTATAAATTATTATATTAAATTTTGTCATTTTAGCACGTATTATGTAGAAAAGCATATTATATAGTATAATTAATGAAAAAAGGAGTAAAAGCTATGACGAGTGATTCTGAAAATATCATGATTCTAAAGGCAGATGAAGAAGCGTGTACAGCATCTGGTTTTCAGAAAGCCATTATAACAGTACCTGTGACAGTAAAGCCAATTGTAAAAACAGGAGAAACCACTACTGTATGCTGCGGTGAACCTATTATAACTCCAGGTAAAGTTTTATATAATTCAGATGGAAGAATCAATGGAACTTGTTCTTTTACATTAACTCAAAAAATATGTATCGAGGTTCCAATCACAATCGGAGCTAAATCTTATGTTGGTTCTCCAGCTGTTGAATGTGGACCAGTCTCTGACGAGGACATTTGCCATGCACGTGAATCGGAGCGTGTAGAACATCACAAATGTTATAGAAGTTCAAACTAAATGTAATCGAAAACTAATTAGTTTTCAATATAATATGATATTCTGAGCCTGAAAATATAAAAATTTAATATTTCCCATAACCCTTTTTCCTCCAGGCTCAGAGTTATTTTTTGTATATTTAACTTCCAAAATTGTCCTATCATATTGTTGCATATGCTTTATTCTTTGGAAGAATACTATTCCTATGAAAAATTTCTATAGCAACTTTTTATTATGTGGTTTGAGCGGCTGGTGTATGGAATGTTTTTGGACTGGTCTTCATTCTGTAATAAGCAGAAACGATAAATCTTTATCATGTCACACATCCGTATGGATGTTTCCTATCTACGGAATGGCAGCATGTTTAAATCCTATTTGCAAAAAGCTGAAAGGCAAGAGTGCTCTTATTAGAGGAGGTGTTTATACAATCTGCATATTTCTTGCTGAACTTGTAACTGGAAAGTTGTTAAAAAAACATGGAGCATGTCCATGGGATTACAGCAAAGCAAAGTTGAATTATAAAGGTATTATACGTTTTGATTATGCCCCCGCTTGGTTTTTGGTTGGATTATTTTATGAAAAGTTATTAAGCCGATAGAAAGTCATTAACTTCTGATATCTCCTTTATAGTTTACTATTAAAATAGTACAACTATTGTTATAAAGAGGAGAGATTCACTCAGAACTGTAATGGCTTTCTATTTTTATACCATCATTACAAGTTGTATTATTAATCTTATAGATAATGCAGGATTGGACATCTGATTAACGTCTCCTGCAAAAAATAAATTTATTTAAAACTCTCCTTTCCTTCTTCATATATATTAGGAAAACCGCCTTCAATAGTATTATTTATCTTTCTATTCAAATTTACAGCTATTTCTGCTATAATAATGTAAGTGATTAAGGAGGTATTATATTGTTAAAAGCTGTAATTTTTGATATGGATGGAGTATTAATAGATAGTGAGCCATTACATGCTAAAGCTGCTGTATTGGCTCTTAAGAATATAGGTGTTAATATAACGATTGAATATTGTTATAGATTTATTGGTTCCACTACCGCTCATATGTTGGAAACAATCATTCACGATTATAACCTTTCCTATAACAGCATGGAATTATTAGAACTATACAATAAATCCAAAAGGCAATTAATTGAGACAGAAGGTTATACCCCTATTCCATATACCAAAGAATTAATAGAGGATTTGTATCACCATGGTATTAAATTAGCCATTGCTTCTTCTTCCACCAACCAAGAAATAAATGATGTAGTAACTGCACTAGGAATCAAACCCTATTTTGAGCATTTAATTAGTGGAACTACAGTTGCACACTCAAAACCTGCACCAGATATATTTTTAAAAGCTGCAAAAGAATTAGGCATTCAAACCAATGAATGCATGATTATAGAAGATTCTTATAATGGTCTTATAGCTGGAAAATCTGCCGGTATTCCAGTAATCGGATTTGCTAATCCCAATTCCGGAAACCAGAACTTATCAGGTGCCTGTATCATTATAGAGGGTTTTGATGAAGTTGATTATAGCTTCATTCATCAAATTCATGCCAGGGAAAATGGATTACCCGTTACTATATCAAGTACTTCAAGATTAATTATAAGAGAACTTTCTGAAAATGATTTGTCAGAATTAAAAGAAATATATGCACAACCTGATGTAAAGAAATATATTGAAGATATAGATAATGATTTAAATGTTGAGATAGAAAAGCAGAAAGCCTATATTAAAAATGTTTATCCCTTCTACAAATATGGTCTCTGGGGTATATTTCATAAAGAATCTAATAGATTAATCGGCAGATGCGGAATTCAGAATAAAATAATCCAAGGAAAAGATGAAATTGAATTAGGTTATCTTTTATCCAAAGATTACTGGGGTTATGGTTTTGCATCAGAAAGTGCAAAAGCTGTTATTGATTATGCCTTTCACGACTTACAATTTAAAAGGGTTGTGGCAGTTATTGATCCGGCAAATCATCGTTCCATCAAAGTGGCAGAAAGAATCGGTATGACTAAAGAAAAAACAGTCTCTTTGAAAAATAAAGAGTATTTTCTCTATCAAAGGAGTAAAACTAATGGAACATAAAAGAAATACGAAACAAAAACAATTAATTCTCGATATATTAACGAATTCACCGAAACCTATGTCGATTAATGATATATATCAAAAGGTAATAACTGAATTACCAACTATTGCAAAATCGACTATTTATCGTAATATCGATTCCTTATTAAGTCAAAATCTAATTGATAAATACTATCTAAATGACAATGAATTATTTTATCAAATTAAGGACAATAATCATCATCACAAACATTATGTAATATGCGATAGTTGTAAAAGAATGTTTGACCTGCCACTATGTCCAATACATGAAATAGAAAATGCAATGGAGAAAGAAGGTTTCTCTATTTCTGATCATTATATACAAATATCTGGTACCTGTAAGGATTGCCTTAAAAAGAAAAACGAGACTGATGCAAAATAAAAAATTGTCATTCTGAGAGCAAATTCAGTCTGCTGAATTATGCTTGAAGAATCTCACTTTAAAATGAGATTCCTCAGTCCTATAATTCAGTTTTACTGAATCTGCACTCGGAATACAGTTTTGCAACAGCCTCGTCTTTTTAATAATCATAATAATTAACGACTATTATTTGTTAGTTGTAGTGCCGTTTGTCGTTGTGCCTTTTGTTGTACCGTTTGTTGTTGTTCCATTAGTTGTAGTTCCATTTGTCGTAGTACCGTTTGTTGTTGTTCCATTTGTCGTTGTACCATTAGTTGTTGTTCCATTAGTTGTAGTTCCGTTTGTTGTTCCATTAGTTGTTGTACCTGGTGTTGTTGTTCCAGGTGTCGTTGTTCCAGGTGTTGTTGTTCCCGGTGTTGTTCCTGTTCCAGGTGTTGTTGTACCTGGTGTTGTTGTTCCCGGTGTTGTTGTTCCTGGAGTTGTTGTTCCATTGGTGGTTCCATTTCCTTTTTTATCTGATGTAGACTTATTATTTGTTCCATCAGTACTGCAGGCAGTAAAAGTCAAAAAGGAAAAACAACAAATTGCTAAAAGTACATATAATTTTCTTTTCATGGATACTCCTCCTATAAAATTATTTCATTTTACTCGTTTAGTATCCCACTGATTTTTCTATATTATGCATTTTAAAAATCTCTTAGCTTTAAATTGCTTCACATTTCACTTTTATTAAATTCTGGCATATTATTTCGGTGTCTTAATGGTAAATTATTTCTTTGAAGTTTATCATTTTTTCTTTCTTCGATACCAATTGTTTCAAAAAAGATTTTCCATAAGCTTTGGAATTCTTCTTCGGCATTGGAAAAACTTAAAATATTATCTAAATTTAGATTATCACCAATTGTATAAATCCAAGGATAACCAGCCTTATGAACGACACATGATTTTCTATTTTCGTCATAAATTATAAAGTTTTCATTTGATAACCTGTCTGAAAAATGAGGTGCTACTAATCTAATTATATCATTCTTCGGATTTATTTTTGCTAATAGTATATGATTATTTATTTCTTTAAAACGTAGAAATCCCAGGCAATGATTGGCTTCATTGGAAACATTTCTGTTCATTTCAAACAGACTCATAACAGTATCATTAACTAAATGATTCACAATTTTTGCTCCCATGGAAAAACCAAGAATAAGAAATCGATAAATAATATCTGCCTTTTCTTCCCTGTCAGACCATGCTCCATGGCAAACCATATCATAAGCCTCCATAGATATCTTTTCTTTCACTGATTTAGATACCTTAACAGCTTTTTCTTGATCTGTTTTAACATAAATATATTCTGAAAAAAGTTCCAGATTTCTTTCACTTTCATGCTTCATGAAAACCTCAATTCGATTATATTCATGTCCATATCTGCTGCTCCATGCATCATATATAGCAGTAAATATTCCTTCTATGCTATCTTCACACATATAGATTCTTTTATTTTTCATATTCACACCTATTTTTCATATTCACACCTATTTTTCATAATAAACTTGATTCTGGTACTTTAGCACCTTGGATTAACGATAGTAATTTTGTGCACTGGCACAAAGTTATCCCCTGCCACTACTTAAGTTTCAATCATTTCTTAACTTGATTAAAATTAACATCATCAAATAAAGATAATTGTTGATAGGTCATCTGATCTCCTATTCCCAATGGGAGCTTTTCTTTTAGACTGATAAGTTGATTGGTGATATAGTTTTCCTCGATTTTTGTAGGGTACATCATTTTTCCATTACAAGTGATAAAATATAACGCTCTTTTTAATACGACACCCATCTTTTTCAAATCATCAAAAGAAATACGAGAAGTCCTTCGTGCTTTTACTATTCTTTCAGCTGACTTTACACCAATTCCTGGGACACGAAGAAGAGTATAATAATCAGCTTTATTTATTTCTATAGGGAAGACTTCCAAATTTCCTAATGCCCAATTACATTTAGGGTCCAGAAGTACATTAAAATTAGGTCGGTCCTCAGATAATAGTTCAGCGGCAGAAAATCCATAAAATCTTAATAACCAGTCAGCCTGGTATAATCTGTGTTCTCTTAATAAAGGTGGCCCACCAGGTAAATCTAGTAATGAATTATCTTCATTCACGGGAATAAATGCAGAGTAGAATACTCTTTTTAAATCAAATTTATTATATAAAGCTTCAGCAACGGATATAATTTGATAATCACTTTCTGGGGTTGCTCCTATAATCATCTGTGTACTTTGTCCCGCCGGAACAAAACCTCTGTTCACAGAAGGTCTTTTTACCAGCCCTAATGCTGAGGTATTAGAGCCGGTAATACTAAAATTATGGGATGTATCATCTATCAAAATCTGTGGTTTCCTAATGTTATTATGAATTTCATTTCCGTTAGTAATATATCGCCTCGGTGAACAATCCAATAATAAATTATCATTCCTGCCTAGTTGAATCTGTTTCATTGGTCTTAATATATTCTTACGGGTTTTATGGGGAGCTAATTTCTTTAATCCGTCTGCTGTTGGTAATTCAAGGTTAATACTCATTCGGTCAGCATACCAGCCAGTTATCTCAATTAAAGCCGGGTCTGCACCAGGAACAACCTTACAATGAATGTATCCATTAAAGTGATGTACTTCACGTAATAATCTTAAGGATTCACACAACAATTCCATTGTATGATTGGGACTTCTCATAACTCCGGAGCTTAAGAATAAGCCTTCAATATAGTTTCTTCGATAGAACTCCATTGTTAATGTTGCAATCTCATCAGGCGTAAAGGAAGTTCTTACTACGTCATTAGAAGATCTATTAATACAATACTTACAATCAAAGATGCATTCATTAGTAAATAAAATCTTTAGTAAAGAAATGCATCTTCCATCTGCAGCAAAACTATGACATATTCCTGCTGCTACTGCATTCCCCATTCCCGGTCCTGCTGTACCTTTACGATTCACTCCACTTGAAGTGCAGGCTACGTCATACTTTGCCGCATCTGTTAAAATTTCTAATTTTTCCTGTATTGATAAATTATCTTGAACGATCATAGTTTTTTCCTCTACAAACATTTGTTTGTATTTATTATACTACCTATCATAAAAATTATCAATACCTTTTTAGAACAATCGTTTGTATTTAATTATTTCTTTGACTTTTTTTCTTACTTACTACTAAGGAAAGCGCAAATAAAGCTGCAGCAAATCCAATCTGTATCACCATATAGTAAAAAATATTATTTATTTTATCGTGATTGCTGCCATTTAGCCAGGCTACATTTAGCCTAGCTATAGTGTCATTTCCTTTTACAAACCAATATAAAGGGGTAAAGCTTGCAAGTTTAAGGACAAAATCTCCTAAAAGAAATTGTGGTACAAAAGCTCCGCTTATAAAGCTTAAACCTAAAGGTATTACAGTAGACATTGCCTGTGCTGCTTGCCTGCTTTTGATTAACATAGCAATCAAATAGCTCATTGCCATAGCACTTATGGAAAATACTATTAAGTTTAACCAATACAATAATATATTTTCTGAAATACCCTTATCTTTATTCAAAATGATACCAAGTATAATAAATATCAGGTCAAAAGCTAAAACAAATATAATATTTCCACCTATTAGTTGTGCATTCATATTTTTAATAGATATAGGTGCCACTGTATTTCTTCGAAATATATCAATATTATGAAAGGATATCATTACCATTCCAATACCTAGTAAACAACAGCTTAAAAGTATATAAGAGGAAAAATTAAAATAAGTATTTATAAAATTATAATTCTTTTCATCTTTCCCTGATTGATCGATAACTACATCTGCTTTTACATTAACATCCTCTTGGATAAAGGACATTAACTGTTCTTCTGTGACATCAGGTACGGCAGATAGATAGCTTCTTCCGGTATTTAAATAATTATTAATTGCAGCGTCTACCGCCACCGTGTATATAGAATCCGGAACCGTTTTCTTCTCTATCATAACATCTTTGCCCTTTAAATATTCTTCACCAAAATTATATGGAATAGTTAAAACATACTCAACCTCCCGGAAAAATAAGGCATCTTCAATTTTCATTTTCTCGTCACCTAAATCTTTAAATTCGCAAAAATTACTTAAGTAATCAATGAAGTCCTGAACAATTGGACTATCTTCATCGTAGTTAATCAATGCTGTATTTACTTTTGACTGTTTAAAATCCGCTATATTATTTCCTTGAAATTTTGAAAGTATTGTAATTAGTCCAATAAAAACCAATGTATATATAGCAATGGAGAACCATGCACTTTTTAATAATTTAAAGTAAATCTTAAATACTTGCATACTCTTTCCTCCTTATCTTAAAATAAGTAATACTTGTAAATATAATGGTTAAGACTAGGAGTAAAATTATGTTTAAATAGAATCTATCGTACTCATCATAATAATATAAGCTATATAATGCATCGGTTATTAAGTTAGAAGGATTAATGAATCCAAGAAAAGGTACCTTTTTTTGAACCAAATACTTTACTTGAATTGACATCATTCCTGCTAAAAATCCTCCACCCAAAACAATAGCTGTTAAAATTGCTTCTCTTGCCTTTATATTAGCTTTTACTGTTACGCATATCATTGCTCCAAGAGAAATGCCACAAAGTGAGCCCATAATGCACGTTAGAAGTATATAGCTTAACTGACCTCCGAATGTAATGTTTAATACTTGAGTAAGAAAAGCTAATAACAATAAAACACTTATAAAATGTAATGTAAAAGCTGCTAAAAGATTACACAATAATAACTTCATTTTATGAGTTGGTGCAACATTTATTCTTGCAGCAATATTTGACTGGTCAGCCTGAATATTCACGATTTCTGTAAAACCCCAATTACATCCAAATATACAGGATAATGCGATTAAAGAATAAAAATAAATTAATATATTATCTGGATTTTTACTTTTAGCTCCTCCATCTACAATAAAATCATGAAACAAATTGGTAATCATCTTAATTTGTCCGTTTTTTACCAAATCAGGATTTAACTGAATTATGCGGTTAATGGTTTGGCTTTTTTGCTCATAAGTATCTAAAAATGTCTTAATAATAGATTGATTAAATCCATTATTTTTAATATACAATATAGGTTTATCCTTAAAAACGATATATGCTTCTATTTTTTCCTTTACTAATAAATCTTTTACTTCCTCTAAGGTTCCAGCCTTTACTTCAAATAAATTTTTACCTTCTTTAATCTCTACATTCCCTAATATCTCATCAAATGGTACTACAGCATCCTCTTCCATAACCAGACCAATTGGTATGACTTCAATGCTTTCTGCTTTTGACAAGTTATAGAATGCCATATAAAAGAATATGGATAATAAAATTGGAAAACCAAAAGACCAAAGTATTGTTTCCTTATTCTTTAATAAACACTTTAACCTGGTTTTATATAGCCGAAAAAACATATTAACTCCCATCTGCGAGCTTTAGCACGCGTTAAAATCAGGATGTTGAAAAATTGCCTTTTATTTTTCAACTTAACCTCGACTCTGGCGCTATTAGCGCTTTTTAATAATGAATCCCACTCATGTCATTCTGAGCCTTTAGGCGAAGAATCCCATCTGTCATCCCAACCTCTTCCCATTAATACTTACACTAATCCCTTAGTTCTTTCCCTGTAATTTCAAGAAATACATCATTTAAAGTTGGCATCTCCGTATAAATCTTACCAAAATTTATTCCATTCTTTTGCAGGTAATCAAGGACATGAATTAAATTATTCTTACCCTTTTTTGATTTAATTTCTAAAATATTACTGTTATAAAACACAGAAGAAACATTAGGTATCCTTTTCATTTCCTCCAACTGTTCTTCTTTTAAATTGTAAACTTCTACCGTAATCTTTTCTCCTAATGAAATCATTGCTTTTAACTCATCTTTAGTACCGGTTGCAAGGACCTTACCTTTATCAATAATTGAGATTTTACTACATAACTGTTCTACTTCTTCCATATAATGTGAAGTATAGATAATAGTAGCACCATCTTCATTTAACTTCTTAATTCCTTCTAATATCTTATTTCTACTTTGTGGGTCAACTGCAACGGTTGGTTCATCTAGTATAATAAGCTTAGGCTTATGTGCTATTCCACAGGCTATATTTAGTCTTCTTAAAAGACCTCCGCTTAGCTTCTTTGGGTGAAACTTAGTAAAATCCTCTAAGGAAACAAAAGAAATTGCTTCTTCAGTAAGTCTCCTTACTTCATTTTTATCCTTTACATATAAACTGCAAAAATAAGATATATTTTCGTAAACAGTAAGCTCATCAAATACTGCCACATTCTGCATAATGATACCAATATCTTTTTTAATATCATAAGCATCCGGACTCATTCTTTTTCCAAATATCTCAATTGTACCTTTGTCGTACTTTAGTAATGACAATATACAATTTATTGCTGTCGTTTTACCAGAACCATTGGGTCCTAATAAACCAAAGATTTCGCCTTCCTCTACTGATAAATTCAGATGATCTAGCGCTACTAGTTTGTCATATCTTTTAACTAGATTCTTTACATGGACAATTACCATAATAACCTCAATTCTGGTGCTTTAGCACCTTTTAATAATGATGGTGATTTGTGTGTCGGCACAAGTTGCCGGTTGAAAAAATAATGTTTTTTTAATCCAGACTCCAAACGTACACATAATTTATAATTCAGCCAAGACTCCCATGTTCCATGTACCAATACCCCTTAGGAGATTCGTACATACCATTATATTCAATCATGATTAAGTATACTATATCTCACAAAGATGCATTTTCAAAGTGAACAAAGTCACTATCATTTATGACAAATGTAATTTACAAGTAGGTTTCTAATACCTTTACCATACTTTACACAATACTTCATTGATTTTTTTCTTCAGTTTTGCTAATATAACAATAGATTATAAAATCAAAGGAGGTACTATGTTAGAGATTCAAGATAAATCACTTCTTTTTTTATGTTCCTTTGTCTTATATATGTTAGAAGTTGATGGTATTTATGCAATTATCCCTATTATCATTGCCGTATTCTTTACTAGTTTAAATACCTACTTTGATAATCGAAAATTAAAACTGGCTTTTTTCCTTATCTATATTGGATGCTGTCAGCTAATACCCAATTGTTATATTTTTTTACCTTTAATTATGTATGATATAGCTCTATATGACTACCAAATACTAGCCTTCTTGACCATTATACCTTTGTTTCTCAATTTTCAAGATTATAATATGAGTATTATCCTATTTAACTTTGCATTTTTCATATTAGCATGGTTTTTAAAATATAAGACCATTTCTACTATCAGATTACAGCAAGAATATAATGAGTTACGAGACACCACTAAAGAAATGTCAATTTTACAAGAGCAAAAAAATCAGAGCATATTAGAAAACCAAGATTATGAAATTAATCTTGCAACTTTAAATGAAAGGAACCGTATCTCTAAGGAAATACATGATAATATTGGTCACCTGCTTTCAAGATCTCTATTACAAATCGGTGCTCTTTTAAAAATTTCAAAGGATGAAACCATCACAGAAGGCTTGACTTTATTGAAAGAATCCATTTCCGCAGGAATGGACAGTATTCGAAATAGCATTCATAATATGCATGATGAGTCCATAGATTTATATACTCATATTGAAACCCTAGTGAAAGACTTTACTTTTTGTAATATTAATTTCGAATATGATTTTAAATCTAACCCTGACATTAAGCTAAAATATGCATTTATTGCAATTGTAAAGGAGGCACTTTCAAATATTATGAAACACTCCAATGCAACGAAAGTTGTAGTTGCTTTAAGAGAACATCCTGCTATGTATCAGTTGATTATTACCGATAACGGAACAATGGATATAAACAAGAAAGAAGTGTTGAATAAGATTATACAAAATCAATTATATCATGATGGTATGGGACTTCAAAATATAACCGATCGTGTGAAAAATTTTCAAGGAAATATAAATATCAATCTGAATAATGGATTTCAAATATTTGTAACCATTCCTAAAGAATGCAATAAGTTAATAAATAATTAAGGATATTATATTAGGAAGGGTATTTATAAGAATGGAAATTAGGAAAAAAGAATATTTATATAAAAGATGATTTGCGTGTCAAAACCCTTTTATTAATTAAATTATGAATAGTGCCGCATACATATACTATTTTGCGTTGACCGTCCGAGCGCATCTTGTGAAGCGAAGCGTTTTGAACGTGCGAGAGTATCAGATGCTAAAGCATTTGTGGCAGCAAAAAGGCATATATATGCAACATTATTCATTCAATAAACTGAATTTAGACTTATGGCACTCAAATCAAAAGATACTTATAAGAAAGATATTTATAAGAAAGGATAATATAAAGAAAATATATGAAAGTATTAATTATTGATGATGATAAATTAGTTTGCTCTTCTCTAAAGATTATCCTAGATTCTGATGATGATATATCCGTTATAGGAACTGGAAATAATGGTAAAGATGCAATCAAACTATACGAAGAATTAAAACCAGATGTTTTATTAATGGATATAAGAATGGAGATTATGACCGGTCTTGAGGCTGGTGAAATTATTTTAAAGAAAGAAAAAAATGTTAAAATTCTCTATCTCACTACCTTTTTGGATGATGAGTACATCATTAAAGCTTTGAATATTGGTGCGAAAGGATATATGCTAAAGCAGGATTTTGATAGTATCGTACCTGCCCTCCATGCCGTACATAAGGGGCAGAATGTATATGGCAATGAAATCATTACAAAGCTTCCCAACTTACTACAGCAAAATAACCCTGCAAAAACCTATTCTTCCTATGGAATTACAGATAAAGAATGCGAAATTATTAGTAAGATTGCCGATGGACTTTCGAATAAAGAAATCGCCGATATTTTATACTTAAGTGAAGGAACTGTAAGAAATTATATTAGTTTAATATTAGAAAAGCTGAATTTAAGAGATCGTACACAGATTGCTATCTTCTATTACAAAAATAAATAATTACAATTGGAATTTTCATTTAGGAAGATAAGTGGGCGTTGCAAAATTGTCATTCTGAGTCCAAAAGGCGAAGAATCTCCCTTTAAAATGAGATTCTTCGCCCTTTGGGCTCAGAATGACAATTTTGCAATAGTCCCTTATATTCTATCCCAGTCTTTTGAGAGCAATATTGCAAATGCAAATATCGCAAATTATCCATAATATGTATATTTAACTTAGCCAAAATGCTATAAGTAAGAAAGCACCAAATAACAATAGAAACATTGTAATGGCAACCGGTAAAATAGCCTGCAATGCGCCAAAAATCATAGCGAATCTTTCTTTTCTGGTTAATTTTAAATCGGACAAATTTTGCCGTTCTGTTGCAAATCTTTTAGGTGTATACCAGGAAAATCCCTCTATATTCATATCGGTAATGGATCTGCCATCATCAACAAATGTAGCTTTTTTATTAGTAATCTTTTTATTGTCTTTTTCATCATCCTCCACTTTATTTCGTTGGATGATTTGCTCAACCTCTTTAAAATCACTCATAAAGAACCTCCTTTCTTTCATTAAATCAATCTAGCTCTATATTACTTTATTTTTCGCTCTATGTCTACTGGGAAGGTTTCATCAAGATTCTTCACCTAAAGGCTCAGAATGACAAATGCTTTTAGGATTGGAATGACATGATGAGATTCTTCGCCTAAAGGCTCAGAATGACAAAAGCCCTTAGGATTGGAATGATAAATAAAAATAAGTACCGTTAAGCTATTGCTCTGCAGTACTTATTTTCGATCTTAATAACAGATTATAAACTTCCATTAGTTTATAAATGACAGATTATAATTGTTTCATTATTTATATAAATGACAAGCTACTTTATGTCCTGGTGTCATTTCTTTAAATTCCGGAGCGTCTGTCTTACAAATCTCCATACACTCTGGACAACGAGTACAGAACTTACATCCCTTAGGAGGATTAGCTGGAGATGGTAAATCTCCCTGAAGGATAACTCGCTGCATCTTAACAGTTGGATCCGGCATAGGTACAGCACTAAATAATGCCTTTGTATATGGATGAAGGGGATTGCTAAAGATATCCTCCTTTGAGCCATACTCTACCATATTACCAAGATACATAACGCCAACCGTATCTGAAATATGTTCAACAACAGATAAATCATGTGAAATAAATAAATAAGTATAATCATATTTATCCTGAAGATCTTTTAACAGGTTAATAATCTGTGCCTGAATAGAAACATCAAGAGCGGAAACCGGTTCATCACACACAATAAATCTTGGACGAAGTGCAATTGCCCTGGCTATGCAAATTCTTTGTCTTTGCCCACCGGAAAACTCATGTGGGTAACGCTCATAATAATGAGATTGTAATCCACAATCCTTCATAACTTGTAAAACATACTCTTTTACTTCTTTCTTGGGAACTATTTTATGTGCCCTTACAGCTTCTCCTATAATTGCCCCCACTGTAAGTCTTGGACTTAAGGAGGAATAAGGATCTTGGAATATGATCTGAATTTGTGGTCTTAGATTTCTTAACTGTTTTTTTGATAATTTGGATAAATCCTGTCCATAAAATAATACTTTCCCATCGGTTAAATCATGTAAACGTAGAATGGTTCTTCCAATGGTTGTTTTACCACAGCCAGATTCTCCAACCAATCCCATGGTAGTTCCCTGGGGAATATCAAAGGATACATCATCAACTGCTTTTAAATATTGGGTTGGGCGGCCTAAGAAATCTGTTCCAATGGTAAAATATTTTTTAAGATGCTGAACGGATAAACATATCTCACTCATGTTTTTCCACCTCCATACTGCCATTTTCCTGTTCATCATACAAGTAGCAGGACACAAGATGTGTATCACTAAACTTTCTTACACTTGGATATGGTCCTTCACATGCAGCATGACAGCGGTCGCAGCGATCTTTAAAATAACAAGTTTCTGGCATATTAATAGGATTTGGTACCTGTCCGGGAATACTATATAACCGATCCACCTTTTTATTTACTACCGGCTTACTCTTCATAAGACCAACGGTATATGGATGCTTAGGTGAAAGGTAAATTTCCTTTGCAGTACCCATCTCAATAATTCTACCTGCATACATTACAACAACAAAATCAGCCATTTCTGCCACTACGCCAAGATCATGTGTAATCAGCATAATGCTGCCCTTTATTTTTTCCCTTACAGAACGGAGTAAGTCAAGTATCTGTGCTTGAATGGTAACATCAAGTGCTGTTGTTGGCTCATCTGCAATAATTAACTTAGGGTTGCAAACAAGAGCCATGGCAATCATGACACGTTGCCTCATACCACCTGATAATTCATGAGGATAATTATCATAAACACCTTCAGGACGAGCAATCCCTACCTGTGTCAACATTTCAATTGATTTCTTTTTTGCTTCTTTCTTTGTTGCTCCCGGATTGTGCAGTAAAGTAACCTCATCTAGTTGATAACCAATAGTAAACACTGGGTTTAAACTTGTCATAGGCTCTTGGAATATCATTGCAATATCCTTGCCACGTATTTTTCTCATGGCTTCGCTTGGCATCTTTGCTATATCGTAGCACTTTTCTCCGTCATTATAGCGAATGGAACCACTGACAATCTGTCCCTGTGGTGCTTGTACCAGCTGCATTAAAGATAAACTTGTTACACTTTTTCCACAGCCAGACTCACCTACGACACCTACTGTACTGTTGGAAGGAATACTGAAAGTTACCCCATCCACTGATTTTACAGTTCCAGCATCTGTAAAGAAATAAGTATGTAAGTCATCAAACTCAACTATGTTATTAGGATCTTTCATTGTAGTTAAGTAAGCTTCTTCACTCACATTCTTTCTATTCTTCTGAGCTTCTAATTTCTTTGTCATTTTATGATTATATTTTGCAATTGCTTTTTCTTCTTGACGGGATATATAATGCCCGTTATCTTTCTTTGCTTTCGCCATAGCATTATCCCCCTATCTCTTCATCTTTGGATCGATTGCATCACGCAAACCATCACCTACAAAGTTAAATCCCAATACAGCAAGTACAATCAAGATACCAGGTGGAATCCACAGGTTTGGATAATACTGTAAAATGCTTTGTCCTTTAGAAGGATCTGCCAGTGAAATCATGGTGCCCCAAGCAGCTTTTGGTATCTGAACTCCAAGACCTAAATAGGATAAAGTTGCTTCATATAGGATAACACCACCAAGACCTAATGTCATTTGTACAATTAGCTGAGGCATAACATTTGGAATTAAGTGTCTAAATATTTTTGCTTTTGAAGAAATACCTGTTGCTTCTGCTGCAACCATATACTCTTGTTCACGTAAAGATAAAATCTGTCCTCTTACCATACGGGCAGTTCCAGACCAACCAATCAAAGTTAAAAATCCCATAAGATAATAAATACGATGACCAACTGGCATAACACTTACCGGCATAGCGTTTAGCACAGAGGATAATACAATTAAAACTGGCAGCGTAGGTATGCAATTTAAGATATCTACTATACGCATAATTAACATATCTATTTTTCCGCCAAAGAATCCGGATATTCCACCAAATATAACACCTAATATGGTCTCTAAAAATATAACTAAAAAACTGATTGATAATGATATTCTTCCACCATACATTAAACGAACAAATACATCCATTCCATTGGTATCTGTTCCAAGCCAATGATCCTTAGACGGTGCTGACTTATAATTATCAATACCAGTTGATACATCATAATATTGATACTTTTTACCATCTGCTCCTGTAAATGATTCTGCAGTAGACACTTTTACTTCTGTAGGAATGGTAAAAACCTGTGTTTCCCTATATGGAATAAGTAAGGGACCAACAAAACTAAATAAAAATAAAAATATAATAATAATTAAGCCAACCATAGACAAACGGCTTCTAAAAAAACGCTTCACTACCAAACGCGTTGGCGACAATGCACGAACACTGTCACTCAGGCTCTCATGTTCTAACTCTGCAGCCTGAACATTGGTATTATTTTCTTTACTCATCTTCAGACCTCCTATTGTAGTTTTACACGAGGATCCACAATTGCGTATGATATATCTGCAAGAATGGTACCTAATACTGTCAGTACAGCTAGAAACATCATATATCCCATAACAAAAGGGATATCTCCCTGTAATATCGCTTTATAAGATGTGGAACCGATACCAGGAATTGCAAACACTGTCTCTGTTATCATAGCACCACCAAATAAGCCTGGAATACTGCCACCAAGCATAGTTACTATAGGAATTAAAGTATTACGAAATGCATGTTTATATATAACCGTCTTCTCGGACAACCCTTTTGCCCTTGCAGTACGGATATAATCGGAATTTAATACTTCTAACATATTAGTTCTTGTGTATCTCATCAAACCACCAATGGACAAAACTACAAGGGTTACCATAGGCAGCACCATATGATGAATGACATCAAGAACTTGTTCAGGACCTGTTAAAATCTTTGTTGCATCAGAAAGTCCCTGTAACGGAAACCATCCAAGCTGAATGGAAAATACCCGCAGCAGTAAGGCTCCGAAGAAAAATGATGGCAGGGAGATACCTGTCATAGCTAATATTGTAACGGTATAATCAACCACTCCGTACTGTTTCGTAGCTGCGACGATACCAAGCGGTATCGATATCAGTATGTTTAAAATCAAAGCTATTAAGGAAATAGTAAATGAAATCCACATATACTTTTGAATTACTTCTTGAACCGGACGTCCATATACAAAGGACACACCAAAATCACCACGAACTGCTTTTGAAAGCCATTGTCCGTAACTTTTCATAATACCACTAAAGGAACTGTCTCCAATTCCATATAATTCTTTCATTCTTTTAACGTCTTCTTTTGTCAATTGACCTTGTGCAACCTGCGCAGACGTATGCTGATCAATATAGTCAGCGGGCATCATTCGGATAATAAAGTATATAATAATTGATACTCCTAACAGAATGATTATTGATATTCCAAGTCTTTTACATATATATTTGAACATGTCTTTACCCCACGATATATGAAGGGGGGCGAAAGCATAAGCCCCCCTTCATCATTTTTTAAAATTACTTTTGTAGAATTTATTATATTGTTTAATTATTTATCAAGTAAGCTAACATCCCAGATAAAATCAATTGGTCCCATGTAAGGAGTAGTTTTTTCTGCTGGAGTTATGCTGCTTGGATCAACAACATCCTTGTTGTAAACAAACATGTTCTTTCTTTGATAGGTTGGTAATTCAACCGCCATTTCCATAAGTTTATCAAGTGCTTCTGTATAAATTGGTTTTCTTTCATCTACATTAAGAGTAGAACGACCCTGTTCAATTAATTCATTTAAACGAACAAGAATTGCTTTTTCTTCCTCAGTACCATTTTCAAACTTATAATAAAGCCCTGTAGCTTTTGGAGAACCAGCTTGGTTTTTAGCAGGATCAGAATAATATACCTGGAACATATCAGGATCTATGGTTGCCTGCCAAGCTGCTGCCCAAACAGGAACTGCGTTTTCTTCTAATTTACTTAAAAGATTTTGATCAATATCAATTATAACCTCTACTCCAAGTTTTCCTAGTACTTCCTGTGCTTTTAAGAATACCTGACCAGCTGGGTGATCATCTGCCTGATATGGAAGTGTAAACTTAAAGGATGGCTTACTGCCGTCCGGTGCTAATAATTTTCCATCTGCTGTTTCTTTATAACCAGCTTTTAAGAAAAATTCTTTAGAAGCTGCACCAGTTTCATCAAATGGATACATTGCTGTACAGCCTTCTGGGTAAGCCCAGGATACCTGACTCATTGATCTATGTATAACGGATGCTAAACCACCAGGATAGGAACCCAATGTAAGTCCTGTATCCATAGCTGACATAAGGGCACGTCTTACATTAATATCAGGGATAAGCTGTGCATTAATACCAATGTAACCATAGCCTAAATTATCAACTAACACATAGTTTAAATGAGAATAAGCAGCATCTGATGTAATCTGATTGATTACAGTTGAACTAGCCGTAGGTTGTGAAATATGAACATCACCTGTTAAAACAGAATCCAGTTCAGATCCGCCATTAATTTGTTTCATTCTTAGGTATTTAATCTTTGGAGCACCTAGCATAAAATCATCATTAGCTGTAAAATAGCAGATACCATTTTCATAAAACTTATCTGCAGTTGGATTCTCAGAGTTATTAGCATCTGTAACCTTATAAGGACCTGCTCCCATTGGTAAACCATTGAAACTCTTTAATTCCATCATAAATTCTGTGCTGGAGAAATCAACACCAAAATAATCAACGCCATTAGCTTTATCATGTCTTTCCTGTCCTGCATAGTAATGCATAGGAACAACTTCAAAATTAAAGTTCCAAATTGCCTTAGGGTCAACACCATCTATCACTACAGTAACAGTCTCACGTTCAACACCGTCAGAGCAAACTTCCTTCCCCTTAGTGATACCGCTAATGTTTTTAACAGTACCTTTGTTTGCTTCAAGATATGCTGACATTTCTTCATCTGCAAAGAATTTCTTTGCATCATCTACTGTTGTATAACCAAATGCTTCATCAAATTCTGCTGGAGTCATAGCTTCTTTGATGCACTTCATTGAAGCATCAATGTAATCCTGTTCTGTATAAGAACCCATTTTATCCACTGTCAAACCTGTAGATTCATCGATAACATAAGCACCATCTTTATAAGTAATTAAGTCTTTACCTAAAGTACTTCCTGTATAAAAGAGAATAATAGACTGTGGTGCAGAATCTAAGAAATCTTCCGGTCCATCTAAGCCGAAATCTCCAGGTTCATATTTATTGGCAACTAAAGCTTTGTTATCAGCTTCCAGGCTTCCCTTAACAAGTTCCCATAACTTATCAACGACAGCAGTCTCACCACTTCCAGCAAGTGCCGCATCAACCTTTTTACCAGCTGCATCTGCAAATTCAGCAAGTTTAGCATCTGCTGAACCTTCATCTGGAATCTGAGTCTGATAAGCTTTTAAACCTTCAATATTCATAGAATATATAGTGGATGAACCATCATATTTTGGATCTAAAAGTACATACAGGGTGAATAATACATCATCTGCAGTTACTGCATGACCATCGCTAAAAGTAATTCCGTTCTTAATCCAGAATTTATATGTAGACTTTGACTGGTCATCATCTGTAGACATTTCAAAATCATATGCAATTGTAGGCTGGTCTATACCTGCCACCGGTTCAGCTAACTCATTATTTGCAATTAATACAGCTTGAGTTTTTTGGTAAACCTTTCTATCTGGTTCACTTGTGCCAAATAATGGTGAAAATTTTCCATCAAATGTTTGTTCAGCAATAACAAATGGATTGTTCTCATTGGCTGCAGAACGCGGTGTAGACGCATCTCTTCTGCCTTCAGGAACATCTGGCTTTACATCATTTTTTTCCCCGCTTGCTGTGTCTGTTGGTGCTACTGTTGACTTAGTATCATCAGTATCGTTTTTCTTCCCACATGCTGCTAATGAAAGAATCATAGTCATGCAAAGAAGTAATGCTATTAGTTTCTTTGATCTTTTCATAAAATACCTCCATTTCATTTATTATAATCATAGCCTTTCGGCTTAATTACCCAATATTTTTACCGGTTAGTGTTCTTATTCCTTATTCTAAAACGCTTTTGAACCATTAACCATTATTTAACTACTATAGATAAGTTCACTACTTTTTATCTATCAATTCTAAATTTCCAGAAGTCGTTACTTTATTCATATTAATATTGTTAAATACACAATTTGTCGTCTTGGTAGAATAATCACCGGCCGCAGAGCTAGATGCAACAATATCAACGCCTAATGCTCCGTCAGAGGATATTGTAATCCCGTCAAAAGTACAATTCTCAATGGTAGATCTCCTTGTACGTCCTGCTAATGCTCCAACACAAAGCTTAACATTAGAAGTCTTGTCAATTACAATATTCACATCCTTCATAGTCAGGTCTGTAATCTTAGCCCCTTCTAATTTAGAGAATAATCCGTAAGATGCCTCTTCCGCTTTTTTAGCAGCAATTCCGGAAACACGATTCTTTACATTTAAATTTAAATTTTTAATTGCATATCCGTTACCATCAAATATACCGCTAAAACTTTCAATTGGTACCCAGGTTTCCTTGGATAAATCAATGTCATTTGCTAATATGTAATGTCCTTCCTGATTATCCGCCATTGCCTTTAAATCACTTGCATGTTTAACACGGATGAATTCACCTTTTTCAAACTTACAATAGATATTTATTTGAGCTTTTCCGCCATTTGAATAATCAATGTCGCCTTCTTCAATTACTTGATCAAATACATATTTTTCAGTGCATTCCGGATCCTTATAGTAATCAACTAAAGTATATCCTGCCTTCTTTGGCTCTGTAGATGTAGGGCGCTTTAACTGGCTTCCAACATTAATAGTCCATTTTAATAAAGTACCTTTATCAGGATTGGCTGCATCTAAAAAATTAATAGATGGATTATCTGCCCATCTTGCATATAAAATTAAACTCTTATCAACGGCATTTTCATCAGAAATTCGGTCAGTAGAAAAATCCCATAAGTCTTCTTCATTAAAATGATAGACCGTTCCATTCTCGGTTTCCTCTGTTGTATACTTGGTATACCATCCAATCAATGACTTATCACCATTCTTAGGCTGCACCAGCATACCTGATGTACCACTTGGCTCAAATAATAAAGAATTGTCCGCATAATAAACGACTCGCTTTTTTTCTTGATTGATATGGCCACCCAAAGTATCATATGTAACTTCATACTCATAGCCCTGCTCTTCTGGGTGTATGAACAGAGAACTAGTTCCTACACTACAGCCACCAAGCAGTAATGGTGAAGTAGCCAATGCCAGTATTATTAATCCTTTTTTCAACTTGTACATAGTATCCTCCCAAGGTTAGCTATAATCTCCGAATGTAAAAAAGAGAAACCACTCTGATACAGAATATAAGAATGTTTTTTCGCAGATTTTCTGGTGAATTTCACCAGATTAGCTTCTCCCACCAATTTACCTCCATTTCGTTATTTGTGTTCTTAATGCACTTATTGAATAATTGCTGATAAAGTAATGAGACCTCCGACATGCATACAATTTCCCCTTTACTTTGCATCATCTAAAAGCCTCACAATCTTAAGCTCATAATTATTCTCTTTAATTATCATTAGTCCATCGAAAACTTACATAACAGATAAATATTACCCATTTACGTATTATCTTCCAGAATTAATATGTGTATTATATTCTTTATCATATAATAAGTCAAGTAAATTTTGGCACTTTACATAATTATATGTTTTTACAAATATTACGCATATATATTCACCCTTTCAAACACATTTTAAACAGATTCTCCTATTTTGTTCTTCTTGTACGGACATTTTCCGCAATTGAGATACTGTAGAAAATTTCTTTATTTATTGCCAATTCTAGAAGTAGCATAAATCCTTACTTTTTATTACATTGTAGCGTCAACGCAATAAAATAATGTATTTTTATGCGAAACTTTCTTTTCACTTATAAGTATTGATTATAAATACGAATAATTTAATTAAACTATTATTAATAAATTGTCGAAGTGGATATTCAACTTGCCTTGTCATTCCTATGAAAGCGTGTCATTCCTATGAAGGCGTGTCATTCCTATGGAGACGTGTCATTCCTATGAAGGCGTGTCATTCCTATGGAGACGTGTCATTCCTATGAAGGCGTGTCATTCTGAGCGTAGCGAAGAATCTCCCTTTAAAATGAGATTCTTCGCGAATTCAACTTCGTTGAATTCTTGCTCAGAATGACATACTTTCATAGCAATGACATACTTTCAAAGCAATGCATGCTTTCATAGCAAATACAGTTTTGTAACAGCCCCTTAAATTCTTAAATTCCAAAAAAAAAGTTTTCAGCAAGAAAGTCTTGACTTGTTTTAAGAAAAGTAGGATAATATGTGGGCATCATAAAATAATTGTGAATTACTACATTAAGTTTATTCCATACCGAGGTGTGGCTCAGATGGTAGAGCGCTGCGTTCGGGACGCAGAGGCCGTGGGTTCGAATCCCGTCACCTCGACTTTGTTTATCCTTATAGGGATATTCTTAAAATAGTTTGCTGGAATAACTCAGTTGGCAGAGTACCTCACTCGTAATGAGGAAGTCGTGGGTTCAAATCCCATTTCCAGCTTAATAAAACTCTAAAGTAAAAAGGTGGGGCATTTACATAATGGAATAATGTCGGTTTAGAATGACATTTTTCTATTTTGTAAATGCCCTTTCTTTGTATTGTATTTATTTGTTATTATTTCATCTCCATAGGTAACACCTTCTAAATCATAATAATGAGGTATAATTCCAATCTTATTTTCTTTTATGTATTCAGGTAACAAATCACAATTAGAGTCTGCAGTAATAACAAAATCTCTCATTATATAACTTCTCCTTCTTTATTTTTTACATATTACTATTGTAAAAGACTATCCGATATTTAGACCGGCTTTGTGACAAAATATTAGAATTAATGTCTTGTAATTACATTTTAACTGATTTAGCATCATTTAGCCACTATTATCTTATATTTTTTTTATATACTTTTTATATTATTTTTATAACTGAATCAATATGTTTATATTTTTAGGAAAGTAACCTATCAATTTTGCCTTCATATAATACTATATAACTTAATATGGAGGAATATATGGGAGAACTTTTAAGAATTGACCACGTTAGTTATAACTACCATAATCTTGATAGTGAAACTCCTGCTTTAGATGACGTCTCTCTTTATGTAAATGAAGGCGAATTTCTTGCAATCGTGGGACCTAGTGGATGTGGAAAATCGACTCTTCTATCGCTGATTGCCGGATTAATTACTCCTGACAGTGGGGATATCTATATAAATGGTAAAGATATTAAATCATCTGGAAAAAATATTGGGTATATGTTACAAAAGGATCATTTGTTAGAATGGCGCTCCACTCTTAGGAACCTTACTTTAGGTCTGGAGATTCAACATAAACTGACAGATCAGAGTTATATGTTGATTAACGATATGTTAACTACTTATGGGCTAATTACCTTTAAAAATGCGAAGCCATCTGAACTTTCCGGAGGAATGAGACAAAGAGCCGCCTTAATACGTACCTTATTATTAGAACCTGATATATTACTATTGGATGAACCATTTTCTGCTTTAGATTATCAAACCAGAATTGAAGTATCTGATGATATTTGGAGCATTATACGCAATGAAAAGAAAACTGCTATATTAATTACCCACGATATATCAGAGGCAGTATCCATGGCAGATAGAATTATAGTTTTAAGCCACCGTCCAGGAACAGTAAAGCGTGTTATTCCTATACACTTAACCGTGGAAGATAAAACTCCTTTTCGTTCAAGAAGTGCTCCTGAATTCAAGGATTACTTTAATTTAATATGGAAGGAGCTAAATAGAAATGAGGAAGAATAAAAATAAATTAGTTTCTACCGAATTTGCTCTTTCCGCTTCTCACGAAGCCTTTGTTAAAAAACACATGAAAAAAATGCGTATTATAAGAACTTATCAAATTCTAATAATCACTTTGTTCATAGTATTATGGGAATTAGCCACTCGAGGGAAAATAATCAATTCTTTTATTTTTAGCAGCCCTTCAAGAGTTATAAAAACATTTATAAATATGGCATCTGATGGAAGTGTGTTTTATCATATTGGAATTACTTTAATGGAGACCTTTATCAGCTTTGCCTTAGTTATTATTATCGGATTCCTGATAGCCACTTTATTATGGTGGAATGACAGTATAGCAAAAGTATTAGAGCCATATCTAGTAGTATTAAACAGTCTTCCCAAGTCTGCATTGGCACCTGTTTTTATAGTATGGCTTGGTAATAATGTAAAGACCATCATCGTAGCTGCAATTTCTGTTGCTGTATTTGGCACCATCATTACTTTATATACGGACTTTTCCACTGTGGAGGAAGACAAAGTCAAACTAATCCGCACATTAGGCGGCAATAAAAAAGACATACTATTTAAAGTTATTATTCCAAGTAATATTCCCTCCTTAATCAGTGTTATGAAGGTTAATATCGGATTATCTCTGGTTGGAGTCATTATCGGAGAATTCCTAGCTGCAAAGGCTGGATTAGGATACCTGATCATATATGGAAGTCAAGTATTTAAATTAGATTGGGTAATCATGTCTATCGTTATATTATGTATTATGGCGACGGTGCTTTATCAACTTTTAGCTATATTAGAAAAAAAGTATACCCATAAAGCATGATTCATCTTTATTATTAAAGACACTGAGGGGCTGTTACCAAACTGTCATTCTGAGCGTAGCGAAGAATCCCATATTAAAATGAGATTCTTCGCTACGCTCAGAATGACATGCTTTTCATAACAATGACATGCTTTTCATAACAATGACATGCTTTTCATAGCAATGACATGCTTTCACAGTAATGATAATTTTTGTTATGCAACAGCACCTTCAAATGTTTTAAAAGCGTTCTAAAGGTACTGAAAGTGCTGCTAATTTTAAACTATTTTCTAAATCAAGGATACCATATCCCCAATCCTCATTTGGATATGTTAAATTAGGATCTCTAAAGGCTCCCCTAATTAAAAATCTATTTACGTCAATTCCACTCATTTCGGTATAATTTCCTCTTACAATTCCCCATTCTAAAAGTAATGCAACAGTTCCTGCTGCATATGCTGCAGCTATTCCAGTGCCAGATGCATTGATAAAAGTTCCTTCTATACTCGGTGCATAAATGTTCATACCAGGTGCTCCTACATTGGGTTTAACAAGGTTCGCTTTCGTAAATCCCTTGCTTGAAACTGTATATAAACTAAAATCAATAGGGTTATAAGCAACTACGGCAAATATCCATTCTACATTTGCAGGCATTGATAAAGTAGTATATGAGTTTGGTATTAAAAAGTGGGTTTCTGTAGATGTAAATTTTTCAATTGGAAGCCAAATATGAAATTTCATATTTATAAAACCTTCCTCAAATATACGTAATTGCCATACTCCTTCTTTTGGATTACAAAAACGTAATAGTATAAAACTATCTCCTACTCTAGGTACCCTAACCTCATTATCTACATATATAACTGTTTCACCATATTCTAAGCGAAGGGTATCCTGTTTCAATATTGTGGCAGGAATCCGGACTATAAAAGTACCGTCTGGCCCAATAATTTCGACTCCAAATATACTTGGAGAATCCCCCCAAAGCTCCATGGAAAATCCATATTCGTTTGGACCTACATTAAGTTCAGCTATCTGATAACCAATATCATGATTGACTTCACCGAAGAAATGATGTCCTGATTCTCCTTCATTTCCCGCCCCTACTACAACAGAACGGCCAATGGCTTCATTTACCTGCATTAAATAATCACATATGACACATAGTCCAAGATGTGGTCCCTGTGATGATCCAATCCCTAAACATATTACCATTGGTCTTTTTAGGTTATTTGCAACTTGTTGCAAATAAGTGATAGCCATCATTATATCATTTTCTTGATAACATACAGCCGATTCAGGTATACAAAAGAATTCTTTTAGATAAGACTTAGCCGGTTTTAATTTTACAACAGCAAATTCAGACAAAGTTGCTACTCCGCTGAAATCTCTATTGTTTGGATCATATCCGCCTGCAATTCCTGCTAACATTGTCCCATGTCCAATTTCATCTATACTAGGTACAATAGAATGTGGATTTTCATTTGATAGGGCATTATTAATCTCATCCCTCGAGTACTCAGTACCATAGTATAATTCATTAGGATATCTCCCACTCTCTATAGTTTGATCCCATATAGAGGTAATTCTGGTTGATTTGTTCCCATCTAAAAACAGTGGATTGGTATAATCAATTCCCGTATCAATAATACCAATTAACACACCTTCCCCATGAAGGGGCTGGACTTCTAAAGCTCGAATCATGGAGGTGCTTTCTTCCATTCCCATATTGCCGGATGAAAGTAAACCAAAACATTTGGGGATTGCTTCATAAGAATATTTAAATACACTATTATAAGTAAAATTAGAAACTGGAATAAAGATAGTTGAATATTGATTATTTATCCTATTTATAGAGTAGGGAATACCTTCCACTATAGGGTGATCATTCTCCACTATTAAATCTGCATATTCATTACTTGTTATTTTAAACCTTTCGTTATCATCCATTTTAGTACCTTAATTTTCTATTTTACTAATATATATGTTTGGAAAGTGAAAAAGTTACTTAAAAATGGAAGGTTGAATATTAAAAATTTAATCCCATTTAGCATAATATTCAATACTAATAACTTACAATTACCCCTCCACGATTGGCATACATAGTACTAATTCCACCTGTGTTAACAATTAAAAAATCTTTAAAAGGTAATCTTTTTAATATTTCATCTTTTACATAATTTGCTCTTTCAAAATTATTGCAATGAGCAATTCCAAGTGTTTTATCTTTTACATTACCAGCATCTTCTTCAATAAATTTCGCCATTAAACTGAGTGCTTTTTGTATACCTCTTGACTGACCTACTTTACAAATTGTACCTTCCGGTGTGGATCCCATAACAGGTTTAATATTTAGGGCGCTGACAATGATAGCTTGCAGACTGTTTAATCTTCCATTTTTACGTAAAGTATCAAGATTTTCTAAAACAAATTTGGTTTTTTGCCCATCTCGATATTGTTCTACTAATTTAACTATCTCATGAAATTTTTTTCCTTCTTCAGCGTATTCATATATTTTCTTTACAATTAATGTTTGCCCAACCGATGCATTTTTAGAGTCAATAATTGCAATATTCTTATTTGGATTCTCATCTAAGTATAGCTTTTTTGCAAGTTCAGCACTATTATAAGAACCACTTAGATTAGAAGATAATGTTACTACATATACATCTTCATCCCCTTCATATAATTTCATATAGGTATCTGGAGAAGGACAAGAAGATTTAGGACAGTTTGAGCTTTTTTCCATTTTACTTAAAAATTCCTCTTGGTTAAATGTTTCATCATCAAATATAATCTCATCATCTACATGAATGGATAGGGGTACTATTTGTACATGCATCCTATTTTTCAAATCAATTGTTAAATCAGTACAGCTATCTCCAATTATTTTATAAGCCATATTAATTTCCTCCTAATGTTATTATTGAATAGCTTCACCATATATTAATACTTACATATATCGAATTGTAATTGTATTATTCATAATAATTGTCATATAATAGAAAAAATGACTACATCATTCTATATTATTTACTATGTAATATAGTTTTTATTACTACCAATCATAGCATAGTTTAATATATTTGAAAAGATTTTTTTAAGAGATTTGCAAATATATTTTCATTAAGCATAAAATAGGAGAGGCTAAATCCCAATGTCATTAACATTAGGACTTACCTCTCCCATATCAAAAACAAATATTATATTGTGAATTCATACCCATGGTTTTCATAGGGCGTAATAACAGAGTCAGATTATTTTGTCAAAAGCATCATGATTTCATTACTTCTTGAAATAAACTTAGTCATTGCCTCTGCCTCTAGTGGTTTATTACTTATCATTGCCAAGTCATACAACTGCTCACAAATCATTGGAATGTTTTCACTGTCTGCATTTTCAAAAATGTACTGTACCAACTTATTGTTTGCATTTAATACCAGAGTTTCATCATTTCCAAACATGTTAGGGTCCATTCCATACATGTTATACATTCTCATCATTTCCTTCATTCTTCTTCCTTCTTCAGAAAGAGTTATCATAGAGGAAACTTTGTCATTCTTAAGTTTCATGACTTTAACTTCTAGTTTATCTTTGTTTAAAACCTTTCGGAATAACTCGGATAGCTTATCATTTTGAGCTTTTAAAGCCTCTTCATTGTTATCCTCTTTAAAACTATCAGTAATATCAGCATCAATTCTTTGGAAATGATATGTCTTTTCATGTTGCTCTAATTGAGTGATAAATGGCTGGTCAATATTATGAGTTAAGATAAGAGCATCAATGCCTTCTTCTTTAAACATGTTAATGTACTGGCTCTGTTGTTGTTCATTGGTAACATAATAAATGGTATTCTTTTCTTCATCCTTCTTATCAGATGTATCTTCCTTGCCACTATCATTAGTAGAAGATTCCTCGGCTTTTTCTTGAGCTTTATCAGTTGCTGAAGGTTCTTCTGCTTTTTCCTGAGTCTTGTCTGTTGCAGCAGATTCTTCTGCTTTTTCCTGCGCTTTATCTATTGCTGCAGATTCCCCTGCTTTTTCCTGAGTTTTATCAGTTGCTGAAGGTCCTTCTGCTTTTTCCTGCGCTTTATCTGTTGCTGCAGATTCCTCTATATTCTCTTTTTTACTTGCTTTAACATATTCCGGTAAGGTAATATATTTACCTTCTAAGTTCTTAAAGATAATAAAATCTTTCATCTTTTCTCTGAATTTATCATCTTTTAAGCATCCAAATTTAATGAATGGGCTAATATCGTCCCAGAACTTTTCGTAGTTTTCTCTTTCTACTTTATACATACCAGAGAGCTTGTCTGCTACTTTCTTGGTGATGTAATCAGAGATTTTCTTTACAAATCCATCATTTTGTAAAGCACTTCTTGATACATTTAGTGGTAGGTCCGGACAATCAATGGTGCCTTTTAATAACATTAAGAATTCAGGAATTACCTCTTTGATATTATCGGCAATAAATACTTGGTTACAGTATAGTTTTATAGTTCCTTCCAAAGAATCATATTCTGTATTAATTTTAGGGAAATATAAGATACCTTTTAAGTTAAAAGGATAATCCATATTTAAATGAATCCAGAATAATGGCTCTTTATAGTCATTAAATACATTACGGTAAAATTCTTTGTATTCCTCTTCCGTACATTCATTAGGATGTTTCATCCACAATGGAGTTGTATTATTAATTGGCTTAAGTTTCTTTGGAACTTTCTTTTTAGGTTTCTCATCTTTCCCATCAGCCTTCTGATCTTTACTCCCTTTATCTGCCGCCTTGCTTTCCTTATCTACTGCCTTGCCTTCTTCATTAACTTCAGCATCGATAATATTCTCATCTGCTTCATCCCCTGTAGTACTCTCATCTATATCAGCATCGTCTTCCACTTCTTCGAATTCTTCCGGAGCATTGGCGTTTTTAAAATATATTTCGACAGGCATAAAGGAACAATACTTATTAATTACCTCTTTTGCTCTGTATTCATTTGCAAATTCATAGCTTTCTTCATTAAGATATAAGGTAATCTCTGTTCCCCTTAGTTCCCTGGTTCCCTCGGTCATAGTATATTCAGAACCGCCTTCCGATTCCCAAAGAACACTCTTTGCCCCTTCCTGCCAGGATAAGGTATCTATGGTAACTTTGTCCGCAACCATAAATGCAGAATAAAATCCTAAACCAAAGTGTCCGATAATTTGGTCTTCATTAGCCTTGTCCTTATATTTGTTTAAGAAATCTGTTGCACCGGAAAATGCAATCTGATTGATATATTCTTTTACTTCATCCCCAGTCATACCAACACCATTATCAATGAACTTCAGTGTTTTTTCTTCTGGATTAACGATTACATCAATTCTGTATTTATTATCCTTTGGAAGTGTTGCTTCACCCATTAACTCTAACTTCTTTAATTTTGTAATTGCGTCACTACCGTTAGATATTAATTCTCTCATGAAAATGTCATGATCGGAATATAACCATTTTTTTATAATGGGAAATATGTTCTCTGAATGAATAGATAAACTACCATGTTCCTTATTCATGTAAATCGCTCCTTTTATGTTAAATTTTATTATTTTTTCACTGCTAGTAATAATATTAATACTGAAATTTTTATTTGTCAAGAGAAAATTAGCACTCAATAAAAGTGAGTGCTAACAATCCATTTCTTTTTACTATATTTCTTCCACTGGAATTTCAATATGTTTTAAGAAATCTTTTACATATCCATCCCAAACTTGATCTAAAGTTTTATCTAAAGTAAAGGTTTTTATTGAAGTTCCGGTTATAATATATAAGTTTTCTTTTTCATATCTTATATTCATAAACAACCCATTTATTTCTTCTTTTTTCATTGAAATACCTGATTTTTGAATAACTTTTTCAATATTCTCAGGTGATAATGCAAAAACCGCCTTTATTAATATTGGAAGTTTATTTCCCTTTATTATGTTAAATGCATAGGGTTTTATTTCACTCCACTGTGAGTAATATCTTTCTCCTAATACTTCCAGCTCATCCTTTGAATAAAACTCTTTATTCAATTTTCCATCCATATGAAAATGATTAAACGTATTTATATCTAACTCATATAATAAAAAATGGTCAAAGGTATTTGTTATTAGGAGCTTAGACATAAAGGTTTTTACATCAATTATTTTTAATGAAATCATGTATATTTCCCTCCATTTTGCAAAAACTAGTATAGCATGATATCACCCTAGTTCCAATGGGTTATATGCATATTTTTCTTATGCATACCAATATTATATGGGAACCCTGTCAGATGGATGCATATCGTATCCTAAGATCATGCAATAAGATATTAGGCATCAAGGAGGGATATTTATCATGTATTTTGATCATTCCAAGAGAAGCTATTACCGCTTCCCCAGTAAAAATAGTTCTATAGACTTTGATGAACCGGTTTCTTACTATTTTCCGGATAAGAATTCCGTAAAGTCTAAAGACCTAACTGGCAGCTTCTTAAACTCAAATTACAATTATTATGATGATCTCCATGATTATTCTCATGGGAAAGGAGAAATCTTATGAGAGCAGATTATAAAGCTTATGAAGATGTTGCAGTACATTGCAGTGGATATGAATCTACCTCTGATAAAAGTTCATTTACAGATAATACAAGTGATGAAAGTCGTATATCCTGCTTAAATTGTAAACATTTTGATGAAGATGAATACTGTGTTTTAAATTTATATGACAAAGTAGCCGAAAGCAGAGGCATCAACCCTCGTAATAGTGTACAGTAATTCTAAACTCCTGCCAAAATGCCACGTAATGGCAATGAGGTTATGAGCAAGTAGTGTAGACGGATAAACTTGCCTGCGGGCAAGTGGAATATCCACTTTGAATATGTCATTGCTATGAAAAATCTCATAGTAATCCCCACAAGCAAGCTCGGCGGGGCAGATTTATCACGAATAAACCTTTCATTTATTGTTAGGTTTCTAACGTGATAACTCTGGACATATTTTATACAATATTGGATTTTATTGAAGTATGAGATTATTTAAGTCAATTGGATACTTCCCTAATTTAATAATCATTGAATAATTTTTGTTTAGAATGGCATATTTATTTAAATTACAGTACTAATCCAATATAACACCAATATATGCACAGGATAAAATGCGTAAAAAATATATTTATTGACTTTTGGTCCTCTTTCTCCATTATAAAGCCATATAAATAGCAAGGAAATAGTTCCAAATCCTTGAATGGAAAAGATTGTATGATTTAATAAAAAGATTACTAAAAACAATAACAACTTATTATTTCTAAGTAAATAAAAACTTACAATCATTAATATCCCCATAGAACTATAATCGGTTTTTAAGAAATCAGCCAATAGACAGCCTATAAAAACAATGATACCAATTAAGATTACAGCCATTTCACTATTATTACTAAATTTATTTTGTACCATTTGGATTGAAAATATTACAAGCAAACCTATAAATAAAGTAAAAAAAACATTTTGATATCTTAAATTCTCTACAAAACTTTTACCTTTTACAAATGCTAAATCAAAGGGTATTTCAGATATTAAGGCAAAGATACCAAGTCGGATTAAGTATTTTTTTACGTTTTTAGTATGTAAAAGCCCTTCCACCAACAAAAAGCAAAAGATAGGAAATGCAAGCCTGCCAATGCTTCTTCCAATAAACCAAGGGGTAGTTCCACCAGGTATCAATAGTTCAGTTCCATGGTCAATTAACATGGTAAGCATTGCAATTAATTTCAAACTCAAACCATTCATATAATTAATCTTCTCCAAATTCTATTTTTATTTATTTCCCAATTAATACAGCAATGGATCTATCTTTCACTTCATATTTACTTTGGCTGCTTAAAGGTATTAATTCTAAATCTTCTACTACTTTATCACCTGCTGTATCAATTAATACATGCCACTTCATATTCTTTGGAAGGCTGGGTAAATCAAAAGCATGTTCCTCCCAATGCATATTCCATGCTATATAAAAGTTAATATCATTTTCCCATGAATTTACCTTAGCATATTGTCCGGCAAGCATAATACCCAGCATCCTGCTATAAAAGGAATAATCCGGATACCATGCTTTTGTTCCATGATATGATAAATCAGGATAGCCGCTGGATATATAATCCATACTTTTTAACGGATACTTCATATGGAGGATTGGATGGCATTTTCGAATTGAAATCAAAGGCTTTACAAACTCAAAAATGTCTTTATTATTATTTAGGTCGTCCCAGTTTATCCAGGAAATCTCATTATCCTGACAATAGGCATTGTTATTACCCAGTTGGGAGTTGCCAAATTCATCGCCGGCTAAAATAAGTGGTGTTCCCTGGCTTAATAAAAGGATAGTAAAAGCATTTCGTATTTGTTTTCTTCTTAAATTTAAAATACTTCTATTGTTTGTTTCCCCTTCTTTACCACAATTCCAGCTGTAGTTATAATCCAAACCATCTCTGTTATTTTCACCATTTGCTTCATTATGTTTTACATCGTAAGAATATAAATCCATTAAAGTGAACCCATCGTTGCTGGTAATATAATTGATGACGCCAAACTTATCCGGATTGTATTTAAAACGTGAAGCGAAAGAGGAAACTTTGGATTCGTCTCCCCTTAAGAAGCCTTTTATATCAACAGAATACCCATCATTGTATTCTGCAAGATTCTTAAAAGCAGGCACAAATCCTTTATTATAGATTTGCTCTTTATCCCAGCAAGTTGCAAACAATTTCGTTTTATTTAATAAAGGTTCCATTGCGATTGTCGTTCTAGGAATCGATTCCCCAATTAAATGAAAACCATCTATGTGATATTCCATAGCCCAATATTTCAAACAATCAAGTATTAAGATATGATTTGTACCATAGGGAAAATACATCTCCAGAATTACTTCTATCTTTTCCTGATGCAGCTTACTAATCATTGATTTTAACTCAATATCTGCTTGTGCAGGGTTTGCCGCATAGGAAGACTTAGGCGCAAAATAAAAATTATCTTCACTGTAGCCCCAATAATTTAATTTAATTTTCTGCCCTCCAATACCTTTTTCCCATATATTTTCATTAAATTCGTATATTGGCATAAGCTGGATACAATTAATTCCTAATTCCTTAAGATAAGGTATTTTTTCTGTTAATCCTTGAAAAGTTCCAGGATTCTTCACTTTTGAAGAAGGGTGTTTTGTAAAACCTCTTAAATGTAACTTGTATATAATTAGCTGTGAATAGGGGATATATAGTGGTTTATCACCCTCCCAGGGATAATCCTCAGGGAGCAGACTGCTACATAATTTATGATTTAGCTTTAAGTTTTCTCCATGATTTCCGCGAAGAAAGTTCTCTTGTCTTTTACTGCCTTCTCTATAAACACCTTGCCCATAGGTTTGCCGCTGAGAATTTACTTGCCCATAGGTTTGCTGCTGGGAATTTACTTGCCCATAAGTTTGCTGCTGAGAATTTACTTCTCCATAGACTTCTCTGCCATATATTAATTTTGCATAAGAATCTACAAACTCTTTGCCGTTTACTTCATAAATATAGGTATATGCATCTGTTTTATCAAACAAATGTATCAATTCCTTTAAATCCGGATTCTCTTTTACCATTAATTCAGACAGCATACATGAGAATACATTTCCTGTTTTATATTCAGAAGTAAGAAGAAAAGATGCTGCCATTACGCCGGTTTTTTTGTGAAATAATTTTAATATGCATTCTTCTTCATTGGGTATAGATATGGCAAAGTTCATTCCATCTAAATGCTTGGTAACTCCTAAAGGCATAGGCAATCCTTTTGATAATGCTAATTGATTGTTCTTCATAATATACCCATTCATTCACTACTGTTTACAGAAATGAATTTATCCTTTCTTCTTAATTGCTTTCAACCTATTCCACATTCACGCCAGTCTACAGATGCATCCTCCTATTTAGCTCTTCTTTTATATTCTCACCCTCGAATATGATAATTGCTGATAAGGATATGATGCTGAGTGTAGCACAGATAATGGAAGGATATCGATATTTTAGAATATCAAATAGGATAAATGCGATTGGAATGATTCCAAAGATTCCATCCATTAACAAATATATAATAAAATTTCTAACACTCAGATGCATAATCTTTGCTGTAACATACATTACAATCATGGCTACTACACAGGCAATGGGAATAACAAAGTCAATTGACCATCCCTTCCATCCTGTACGCCAATCCCATATAACTGCCAATATTGAAATAATAGCAACCTGCCATACGATACTTTTTGGAATGTTATTCCTCTTTTTAATAACAACTCCCAGGCTAAGCCACATACATAGGATACCTGAGATAACAATCATAGACCAATTAACCTTAGTTGGAAACATAGCATTAATTGCAAAGCTGATAACAATTATGCTGATAGATAAAAATATTAACATTCTGAATATAATGTGATTTTGATAAGTTACCGGTAACTCTGGAAATACTTCTTCCTCATCATTGCCAGCCTTCATTAATGAGTTTTGACATAAGGGGCATTTTTTTCTATTACCACGTATATAAACTTTACAGTGCTCACAATATTGCATAACTTTTCCTCCTCTTAAACCTGGCGATTTGCTGCTAAGCTATAGATATGCTACAATTCTAAGGGTTTGCTGCTAAGCTATAGGTATGCTACCATTCTAATGGTTTGCTGCCAATCTATAGATTAGTTACAATTTTCACATCAATTCCTTTATGAGAAAGAGTTTGAAAGAAGGTTTTTTGTATATCCGTTTCATTATAAGGTGAGGTAAAGCTGACCACCAGGTTATCTTCAAAGGAACAGATAGCGATTTGTGGCCTTCTTGCACTGGTAAATACAGAAAACTGCTTAATAAAAGGTTTTAACTCTTCTGCCATCGTAATCTTTCCAACATTGGAAATCGAAGAAGTAATTCCTCTTTCTGCAACCTGATTGGCAATCTTAAGTGCAGCATCTTTAACTGGTAAAGGCACGATTCGAATTAGTCCATTTCTTTCTAAAGAAGCCAAACGATTTAGATGAACTAATAATCTTTCTTCCTCCAATTCTCGTTTAAAGCTATTGCTGACATTTTCAATAACTTCATTAAAATTTATTTTATCTTTTCCAAAATAGAATCCAACATTAATAGTACCAAAGAAGTTTCTTGCAGATTCCGATTCAAAATAATTTCTTAAATTAACCGGAACGGATAAAATCACCGGTCTGCTCTTTCCTCTGGCTGGCATACCTTTACAAATAGAATACATAAATAACGCTGTTAAATATACGGTCATAGTCGTATTATATTCATGGGCAGCTTCTAATACATCCTTTACAGACATAGTACCTTCTACTAACTTATATCGATTCTCTTCCCTCCTGGTTTCATGTATATGATAGGCTCTCGGATGTTTTTCTCTTTTAGGAAGTTTTCTTTTGGTATAATGTTTTAAAAAACTATCATCCATCTTCTGGCTTAAGGAAGAATCGTAATCTAATTTTGGTATGTTATCACCTAATTCCTTACTATATTTTTTTATTAAATAATAATATACCAGAGTCTTTACAAAACACAGTGCCCCTGCCCCATCAGAAAGAGCATGAAATATTTCTACATTAATTCTATTTTTATAATATAACACACGAAAAAGAAGATTTCGCTGACCTGCAAAATAGATTCGGTCGCAGATTGGGCTTGACTCTAATTCCACAACAGGATGTATATTACTTGTTTCAAGGTAATACCAAAATACTCCTTTTCGAAGTACGGATTTATATATAGGAAAGTTATCAATTGTTTCATCTAATGCCAGCTGAAGAATATCAGGGCTTACCTCATCCTGCAGTTCACAAACAAATCGAAACACTTTCGTATCTTTGTCATTACTGGTTGGTGGAAATATTTTAGCAGCATTATCAAGTCTGGTCCACTCTACCCTTTTACCACGTTTCATCTAATGTCTCCTTTTATTTCATATAAAATATATCTGTTTTTTATGCCATTGCTATGAAAGAATCATAGCAAGCATCCCCTTCAGTGTTATTTATGCCCACGAACAACCTGAGCACAATTATTCTTTTAAGAAATCATTTGCTATTTCATAAAAAGTGTTAATAAAAGAAGATTGTTTCCGTAATGTAAGAAACCCATGTACTGCATCCTTGATTCGATTCACAAGTACATCATTTCCATATTCTTTTAGCCTCATACCATAGGCTTCCCCTTCATCCCTTAAAGGATCATACTCTGCAGTAACAATTAAGGTTTTTGGCTGATTACTTAAATCTTTTGCTAAGAGAGGAGCAACATAAGGGTTAAATCGATCTTCTTCCTTTCTAATATATAAATCCATATAGTCCTGAATTCGTTTGGAGGTCAAGATATAATCTGTTCCATTTTCAACTACAGAAGGAAAATGAGATCTAAAATCATGATAATTATTAGTGGCAGGATATAATAGAATCTGCTTGCTTGGCATAAAATCGCCCTTATCTCTTGCCATTAAGGATACCACTGCAGCTAAATTGGCGCCTGCGCTATCGCCAATTAAAACAATCTCTTCTGGCTTTTGGGGTAATAGATTAGGAACCGTATATAGCAATTTAGCCACATGATAACAGTCTAATAATCCGGCAGGAAAAGGATGTTCCGGCGCCAGCCTATAATCTACAGAAATGACTATATATCCTGTTTGGTTAGCCATATAGGCACATACATTGGTATAACTATCTATATTCCCAGTAACCCAGCCGCCTCCATGAAAGAAAAGCAAAACTTTAAAACCCTCTGGCTTTTTAGGTTTAAAAATCCGTACAGGAATTTCATGGTTTTCTAATATAATCTTATGATCCAACAAGTTGTAAAGTGGTTTAAAAAATGGATGAAAAGCAACTAGTACCTTACGATGTGTTTTGTAACTTTTCTTCATGTCTATCATAGGATAGGACAAAGCTTTTAAAGCCATTTTTCGTACACGGCTCATTGCCATGGCAGTCTCCTTTTAATCAATAATAAATATGTTCTTATAGTAATATCATTGTATTCTAGTTACCTATAAATGTCAATGTATGAAATATATGAATCGTATACGAATCAGTTGATTTAAGTGGATATTCCCAATCTTCCAAATTAAGCAATGAAAATGATTGATTTAAAGTGGATATTCCCAATCCTCCAAATTAAGCAACGGAAACGATTGATTTAAAGTGGATATTCTCAATCTTCCAAATTAAGCAACGGAAACGATTGATTTAAAGTGGATATTCTCAATCTTCCAAATTGAGCAATGGAAACTTGACCTTAATTATAAAGAGTTAACTTTCAGTAGTTAGCTTTCTTTTAAGATTCAGCTGAAAATTTACTTGCAAAAAAGATAATATACTGTAAAATAGATATGAATGTAAAAACGACTATTTTTGATAGAGAGGTAAATCATGATACAAGCTAGTGACGTAACTTTAAGGCTGGGGAAAAGAGCCTTATTTGAAGATGTTAATATTAAATTTACGGAAGGTAACTGCTATGGTTTAATCGGAGCCAATGGTGCAGGCAAGTCTACATTTCTTAAGATTTTATCCGGACAATTAGAGCCATCCAAAGGTGAAATTATTATAACTCCTGGTCAAAGATTATCTTTCCTGCAGCAGGATCATTTTAAATATGACCAATATGATGTTCTTAGTACCGTAATTATGGGAAATAAACGTCTATATGACATAATGAAAGAAAAAGATGCCATTTATGCAAAAGAAGATTTTACTGAGGCAGATGGAATCAAAGCCAGTGAATTAGAAGCTGAATTCGCTACCATGAATGGCTGGGAAGCGGAATCCGATGCTGCTACTTTACTAAACGGTCTTGGAATTGATACAGAACTTCACTACAAACAAATGAGTGAATTAAATGGTAGTGAAAAAGTAAAAATTCTTCTTGCACAGGCATTATTCGGTAACCCTGATATTCTTCTTCTAGATGAGCCTACGAACCACTTAGATTTAGAAGCCATCCGCTGGTTAGAAGAATTCTTAATTAACTTTGATAACACCGTTATCGTAGTATCCCATGACAGATACTTCCTAAATAAAGTATGTACCCATATTGCAGATATTGACTATGCTAAGATTCAGCTTTATTCAGGTAACTATGACTTCTGGTATGAATCCAGCCAGTTAATGGTTAAGCAAATGAAGGAAGCCAACAAGAAGAAGGAAGATAAAATCAAAGAACTTCAGGAATTTATCCAAAGATTTAGTGCTAACGCTTCAAAATCCAAACAGGCTACTTCCCGCAAAAGAGCACTTGAGAAAATCGAATTGGATGATATCAGACCATCTAGCAGAAAGTATCCTTACATTGATTTTAGACCAAATCGTGAAATTGGAAATGAGGTTCTTACTGTTACAAACCTTTCCAAAACCATTGATGGCGTAAAGGTATTGGATAACATCTCCTTTACTGTAAACCGGGAAGATAAAATTGCATTTGTAGGTCCTAATACTATGGCAGCTACTACGCTATTTAAGATTCTTTCTGGAGAAATGGAACCAGATGAAGGAAATTATAAATGGGGTATTACAACAACCACTTCTTATTTTCCTAAAGATAACACAAAGGAATTCTCTTCGGAAGATATAATTGTAGATTGGTTAATGCCATACTCCCCTGAAAAGGATGTCACCTATGTACGTGGATTTCTAGGCAGAATGTTATTTGCCGGTGAAGAAGGCGTTAAAAAAGTGAATGTATTATCTGGTGGAGAAAGAGTTAGAGTAATGCTTTCTAAGATGATGATTGTAGGTGCCAATGTCTTAGTAATGGATGAGCCTACTAACCACTTAGACATGGAATCCATAACTGCACTTAACAACGGATTAATCAAATTCCCTGGTGTTGTACTATTCACCTCACTAGACCACCAGTTTATACAAACCATTGCAAACCGTATTATGGAATTAACTCCAAATGGATTAATTGATAAAGTTTCAACCTATGACGAATATCTAGATAATGATGAATTTGCTCGTAAGAGACAGATTATGCAGATAGATCGTGGTGAGGATGATATCTAAAGGAAATAATATCTAAAATTTAAGGAATTGAAGCTGTTGTAAAGCAAAAAATTGGTGGCTGTTGCTGAGTAAAAATTAGAGGTTGTTGCTGAATAAAAATTAAAGGCTGTTGCTGAATAAAAATTAAAGGCTGCTGCTGAATAAAAATTAAAGGCTGCTGCTGAATAAAAATTGAGACTGCTGCTGAATAAAAATTGAGGTTGTTGCTGAGTAAAAAATTGGTTTCTGTTACAGAATAAAAAATTTGTCATTCTGAGAGCAAATTCAGCTATGCTGAATTAGGCTCGAAGAATCCCACTTTAAAATGAGATTCTTCGCGAATTCAACTTCGTTGAATTTGCTCAGAATGACATACTTTTATGGCAATGACAGTTTTGCAACAGCCCCTTGCTTATTTTTAAATTATTCCAATTTAAAATATCCCAGTTTAAATTATTCCAGTTTAAAATACTCCAATTTAAAATATCCCAGCATGCAACAGTTATACAGCATCCGGTTGTATCAGATTGTTTGAAACAAAACTCAATTTAAATATCATCAATATTGCATCGACTACCCTCTGGCATAACTTAACTATATACATACAGTCCATATTTACAGCTTTAATGGCTTTTAAATATTCACTATGCATTTCTTTAATGAAGCTGCAGATTTCATCTACGGTTCTAAACCTATCTTTTCTCTCTGGAACATTCTGTACTGCTTCACTATTTACATAAGATTTTAAAGCAAATTTTAATTCTTTTTCATAACTACAGTGCTCTCTCATTGAACCTGTAAATACTTTATTATGTGGGAATGTAAAATAATCTGCTATATAATGTGTGATTACTCCCAGATGTCTGCAATAATATCCAGTAATTCCTTTATTCACATCATAATCATCTGTTATTTTAATAATTTCTTCTTTAAGTAAATCAAAAGTTTCTTCTATATTATGCCTTCTAGTTACAAAGGATGGTACACAATCTGGTAAAATACTTCCTATATAAAATGCCTTTTTATGATTCTTTAATACCTCAGTTTCCGTGCTTTCCATTAAGTAACTTGCTAAAGAAATATGTGATTTTTTTCTCATAATACCCCCAAATTCTAGTAGATTATCTATCCATCTTGGCATAATCCTTGTCATATATCAATTTGGAATACATATCTATTACAATAAATAGATTTTTAAAATAAACTAACGAAAATATATCTAAATGATAACTTTAGTAATTATATCTAAACTAATATGAACTGTCGTGTTGATTTTTAATGATACTTTATAACAAATATGTTTATATAAATATAATCCAGTGTAAAATGTATATTAACAAATCGAAGAAAAGATAATATTAGTCATTTTCAACTCGTTTTATATTTTACTCTTAATTATCATTATTTTCAATAGTGAAATAAGGGAAATTCAAATTTTTATCCCTTATTTTTCTCATCATATTTCTGCCAATCATAATGCTTATTTCTTGACATTTCCAAGTATTTCATGTAATATTATAATGCTTGTATTGTTATAATGATGTACTATTAACCCCTATGGCAAATTAACAGTTTTATAAGCAAAACTTATTAAATTTTTATAAAATCAAACACATACACATTGTAGCATGACTTGGAAGAAAGTCAATTCGTTTTTTAACAAATATCTATGTGTTTTATAATTGCAGATAATAAATTGTTATATTGCCATTCATTCAGAATTAGGAGATGATACTTTGGACTCGAGTGAAGTCACGCAACTGATTATAATCGGTATTTTATTGCTACTATCCGCTTTTTTCTCATCAGCAGAAACAGCATTTACAACGGTAAATAAACTAAGAATTCGGAGCCTGGCAGAAGAAAATAATAAGAAGGCTAAACTTATAAATAAGCTGATTGAGAATCCATCAAAGATGTTAAGTGCAATATTAATTGGCAACACCATTGTCAATTTGTCTGCCGTTTCAATTGCCACTGCATTCGCCATAAGTCGTTTTAATAGTATAGGTGCCGGTATAGTAATCGCTATCCTAACTTTGCTTATATTAATATTTTGTGAAATGACACCAAAATTTATTGCCACCATACATTCCGAGAAGTTATCTTTTCGATATATAAAATTAATAAATTTCTTAATAAAATTATTTACACCGTTGATTTTTATTCTGGATAAAATATCCCAAGGCATTCTTTTATTAATTCATATTAACCCAGGTGAAAAAGTGTCAACCATAACAGAGGATGAATTAAGGTCCATCGTTGACGTGAGCCACGAAGAGGGTGTTATTGAAAGCGAAGAACGAAGAATGATTAATAACGTAGTAGATTTCGGTGATTCTCTCGCTAAAGATGTTATGGTTCCTAGAATTGATATGGTATTAGTCGAAGACTCTTTAACTTATGACGAAGTAATTGAACTTTATTCCGTTGATAAATACACAAGAATGCCTGTGTATGATGAATCCATAGATAATATAATCGGTATTATTAACATAAAGGATTTGTTCTTTTTTACTGGTAATAAAGATAACTTCTGTATTAGGGATATTATGAGAGAACCTTATTTTACCTACGAATACAAGAAAACTTCTGAATTATTCTTGGAAATGCGTAAAGACTCTATTCCAATGGCTATCGTTCTTGATGAATATGGCTCTACTGCGGGGCTTATTACCTTAGAGGATTTACTGGAAGAAATCGTTGGTGAGATTCGTGATGAGTACGATTACGATGAAGAAGATTCTATTAAATGCATCGGCGAAAACGAATACATTGTGGATGGTAATACAAAATTAGATGATATTAATGAAGCCTTTCATCTAAATATTGAATCTGACGATTATGATTCCATTGCAGGTCACCTAATATTCCTATTAGACCACCTGCCTGAAGTTGGTGAAACTATAACCGAACAGAATGTAGTATATACAATACAATCTGTGGAAAAGAATCGAATTGATAAGATACATGTTCTGATTACTCCTGTAAGTGGGAATACGGAAGAAGAAATTTTATAAGGAACAGTATTCATAATAGAATGGCTATAATATTTATTATCATAAATAAAAAATAAAATATTATTTGTGAATTTAAATTTGTGAATTTAAAAAACTGTTGGTAATGTATAAGCACACTTCCAACAGTTTTTTATTACTGTCATTCTATGAAAGCATGTCATTCTATGAAAGTATGTCATTCTGAGCGTAGCGAAGAATCCCTTTCATTCATTGTGGTGCGTGTACGCGTGATAATTCTGAGCCCAAAGGGCGAAGAATCTCATTTTAAAGTGAGATTCTTCGCCTTTTAGGCTCAGAATGACAAAGTTTGCTCAGAATGACTAAGTTTGCTCAGAATGACTAAGCTTGCTCAGAATGACTAAGCTTGTTCAGAATGACTAAGCTTGCTCAGAATGACTAAGCTTGTTCAGAATGATATTTTTTTATTTTGCAACAGCCCCTTACGCTACTTGCTCATAATCTCATTGCCGCTACATGGCATTTCATCACTTGACCCCTGCTGAGTTGAATCAATGTGTTCCAGAAGAAATGTAATCTTTTGCAGCTGATTTGTCTGTGTAATACATAATATAATCTCCATCTATAAATTGAAATATGTTTCCTTTATAATCTGTCTTCTCGAACCGATAGCCTTCTCTTTTCCACATATTACAATACCCTTTAGCAGCATTGTCTGTATTAATATAACTTAAGTGTCTTTTCCCATTTTGTATGGTTTCAATATGAAAATTTACTATAATGTAACCATTTTTTAACCAAAAATATTCTTTATAGTCTATTGGACCATTATTTTTTATATAACTTTGAATGTCAAACCCTTTTGGAACTACATGTACTTCACTTGGTAAATAATATTCTCCATACCAGTTTTGCACACTCTTTGCAACCATTGCTTCAGTTACAGTAGCAGGAACTTTCCCAATATATCCAATTAATGTCCTTAAGCTTCTAGGAATCATAATATCGGTAAAGGTAAAAACATCCTTTCTTTGAGCTTTCCATTTTTTTAATGATACTCCTTCAAAATATGCTGTTTGCTTTAAGGCTGCCTCTGGTATGCTTATATATCTATCATTAGTATAAAAAGATTTCCTATTTTTTAAATCTAAACTGCTGCCCATTCTAACCATAATGTGGTATTTTCCGTTAAAGGTTTCGGAGTAATAAATGTCTACTTCCTGACGGTTTTTACCCTTACTGTCTACATAATAGAAGGTTGGTTTGATTTTAATATAGTCATTTTCACCGTACATATTACCAACTGTTTGAAGTGAAAATCTAGTTACATAACCAGTTTTTATAGCACCAATATTCTTGTATTTAGGATGGGACCCATTCACCAGAGTTAAGGTATATATTGAATTTTGACCATTACTATCACCATTTTGATCCTTAGTACCAACCTTATATTTAAATCCAGTTAATTCTAAAGAATCAGGTTTTCTAAAAATATCTTTCCATATTGGATAATCAGATATGTCATATAGATATAATCCATAGATTCTTCCTGATACTTCCACATTCACAGTATCAGTAGCAACATAATTATATAATTCTAGATTTGCCAGAGTTTCTATTCTTCCAGTAGCAGAATTGGTGTAAGCATTGATTGCCATACTTCGAAATTGAATGATATATTTGCCTTCATTTACCCAGGTTGGCAGATAAAATTGAACATCACTTCCTACATTTGTCCAAGTATCTTTCGGAATGAAGATACCATTGGTTGAGGAACCTCTATAGACATCAAATGGGAATTTTACTTCTCTATCGGCTATGTACTTTCCGTAGTCTCTATATTGATAACCTTTAATGAACCGATGAGTACCAGTTGTTGGTAAAGTAACGTAAAATGGTCTATCCAGAACTAATGGCACCCTTGACTTGTCAGGATTAATCATCTGATTGTCCCGGTATTTATCTTCAACTTGAGCATCACATACAGTAGGAGTATGTACCACAACATTATTTACATAATCAATTTCATAATCCAGCTCCACTTCTTTTGGATTTAATTCTGCAATAGGTTTATAGGTTACTATTCCATATGATTCATAATCGCCATTTGCTCTGGTTCCAGGTATTACTATATTGGACTTAAATAAAACATTCTCTCCTACATTCTCTAATCCAGAAGGGATGTCTTTTGGTTCATCTGTCTTTTCTTCTTTTACTGCCGGAGACATGATGGTTTCACCATTAAATATCAAACTGTCGTTTTTGCATTTAATTTTATCTACACCTTTCTCTGCCTCCGATTTAAAATTCTCCGAAGGAATGGATGGCTCAACGCTGCCACCGGGTACTGTTTGAGGCGGTACCTCAACAATCTTTATTTTAGGTTCTATGATGTGGTCAGACTCACTTCCACTATTAATATAGGATACCCTTGGCGGACTATAACCATTTGGTGTCAGGGTTACACTTCCTCCTGGTAATGCAGCATTTTCAATTATTGCATTATTTATCCCATATACACCAAGAGATGATATTATCCAATAGGAATATTCCCTCTCTACCGGGTATTGATAAGTTACTGTTCGTACAGATTCTTTCGGAATTGGCTCTTTTGTCCTCGGATTAGTCTCGGTCCATGTTAAAGTATAGGTCTTTTTAACACTTACGTTGTAAGTCTTTTTTCCGTATTTTCTTGTAAATGTCGAACCTGCTATGTATTTACTTGTAAAGGCATTCCCATAAACTGGCTCCGTTCCGGGAATACCATCCATTACTTCATATTGTTCATTACCCCTGTTATCAGCTGCTATAATTGCTGTAGGATCAATTACTTCATATTGCTTCGTCTTTGTATCTTCTTTCTCATCATCTTCTATTTTAGGCATTCGCCTGTACATGACAACTACTTTAAGTCCACCGGTTCTAACTAAGAATTCTCTATTTCTTAAATAGGATAATTCCGATACCCAGCCATTATAATCAACATTTGGATTAATGGCTGTTTTACGGTTACCCTGCTTTCGCAGGTAAGGATCACCTAAGTCAACATAGTATACACGGTAAAGGAAGTGCGTTTCTCCATTATACTCTATCTTTCCTGGTATTTCTCCTACCTTTCTACCATTCTTATCTACACCACCATTATAATCTGTTTTAAAAATAGTACGGTTTTGTCTTTCTTCATACTTCTTTTTATCATAAATTATAGGATTACCTGAACTGCGGTATAGCTGATATTCTATGCTTACAGGATGGGGAGTTGAACTTGTATTAAACTCAACATCTAAGTTAAACCTGTCATAAAAATCTTCTTTGTTATACCAGTCTTCTGCATTCTTTATTCCTTCTAATGTTTCATAAACATCCTTCTGTTTTGTACCATTATGTACTTTAATAATTGCATTAATGAAAATATGGTCATTATCCTGAATCGTTTCTAACGCAGTTCCTTTAAAAGCATCATTCACTTGTTCTTCAGTAAATCTAAATGTTACTCTATACTTATTGCCAGGGATTTCTTCTTGTTCCCTTTGTCCGTCCAGCAAGTCAAATTTTGCATGAGCAATTTTAGTCGGATCCTCTGTCCATTCTCTACAAACATTAAAACCAATGGTTTCCCATGTAATGTTAGTACTTGCTTTTGTATCTACCGTTTCAAATGTAAATTCTCCGGTAGTTTCATTAAAATATAATGTAGGTTTCTCAGCAAAACTTATCTGATAAGGAATCAAAGATATAATAATACATAGAACAGAAAATAAAATGATGTACAATTTTTTTTTATTCATAATCTCTCCTATTCAGCAAAAACAATTATTGTATCTCTATTAACTGCATAATCATCTCCTTGGCTATTTCCATTCTGACTGCCAACCCCAATTTCAAAAACACATTCCATCCACTTACCTTCTACCAAAGGTTTTACATCAGATAGATAACCTCCAAAAATTATATCCTCCTTAATTGAATTAAAATTAGGTGATTTAACTCTAAACTTAGCATAGACTCTTATATAATATCCTGATGAATAATATAAAGTAGATGGTTCTAAGGCTATAATTTCACTTTCAATGATAATTTTATTTTTCTTTACAAATTTGATATACTCCTTAATATCATCTGTCATTCTCTTATTTGATTTTGCATACTTATATATATAATAAGTGCTTCTTAAATCATTTAACCATGTATCATTTTTATCAATAGTACGGTAATCAACATTTAGTCTTTTAGCCAAATTTAATTCCGCTTTCCCTGCCCAATTATATAAATAAATCATTCTTCCATTTTCATCAAATCTATGTGGTTGAACTTTCATTGTATCATATACCCGTGCTGGGCTGGCATAATTTTTTATTTCCTCTGGCTTGTAATAATATTTTGTACGTTGATATTTAAACTTTTTTTCATAAAACGAGTTTGGAAAACACTCCAGAATATACTCAAATTTATCTGCATTTTTAGGAAGATTCGTAGTTCTGATTAATTGTCCATCCGGACTAAGCTTTGCCCTTTTAGAAGGATTCATTAAACGAATTAATGTTACTTTAGCATCTGCTTTTGTAAAATATTCATCTCCTCTAAAGGATCTGTTTTGAATATATTTACCGTTGCTATATCCTTTCATAATACCTTTTGCAACAACTTTAGCAATATCTCCCCTTTTCTCTTTAGGAATCTGTTTAATATCAGAAATACGTTTTTCTAAAACTACTTTATATAGCTTTTCATCCAAAGAACCCTTATATAAATACTCATCTGCTCTATTAAGAATAACAGCTGCATCCGCTGTTGTAATATATCCTTCATAGTCAGTAAATTGATTTGCTTTTAATATACCTGCCTTTAGAGCTGCATCAACATATGGCAACTTGGAAGTCTTATCAACCTCTAATTTCATTGCTTGTACCAATTGTCTGATGAATGTACCTGCTTTTACATATTGTGGTTCTGCTTTTACTTTAAATGGGTTTAGTAATGTTGTTGTTAAAATAACTAAAATTAATAATAATCTAATACCCTTGTTTTTCATTTTATTTATCTCCCTTCAAAAAATATATCCATATTATACCATACCATGTCATTTAATCAACCATAAATTTAGGACTTTTTTACATGATTGATTAATCCATATTAAGTATTTTCGAACAAGGATAAGCCCCTTCAAGGGCACATTCCTCATAAGTAAAGTATGCAGTTAGGTAAGTGCTATTACTTAAATGAGGACAATCAGATTTGTGATAATATTTTTTTCCACTCTCTTCTGTTATATAGTAAACTCTTGTTTTTCTTATTCTGGCTCCACCTATTGCATATCGATTGTAGGTATCCATACTGGCTGACGAAAAAGGGTATCCTTGAAATATCACCAGCATACTTATGTCATCAATCGTTCTATACCAGTCTGTTTTATCAATTTCAGGCAGCCAAAATTGATAAGTGATTCCCAATTGATAGGCAATGTTATTATGTTTATTGATATAATAGTTCATGTTTTCTTCTATGGTTGAGATAATAGTGTGTCTTCTGACTGTATGAAAGGTTTCTTCATCTGCTAATAAGGTATTTTGAAACATACCTATTAATTCTTTATATTCTCCTTTGTATACTTCATTGGTATTTTTATCATATACTGTAAGGTAAGTGCCTAAAGTAAAATTAATAATGTAGTCACTTATTTCATATGCATAAGGTTGCTTTTCACTCCAACGCTGGGTAATAAAAGTTTCTTCTCCCAAATTATAGATATCAGAATAACAAAGATAGAATCCATCTTCATCTGTAACAAGAATAACAGGTATATAACCTCTCATTTTACCTTCCAGTCTGTCATTTCCCATAACTCCAAAGTTTGCATACAAAGACTGATAAAATTGTTCCACTGCTATTTCTTTATTTAATACCAGATTTCTCTGGCTATCTACTTCAACCAGTTCTATTACGCCATCATCAATTGCACTATCCAGTGCTTTGTTATATTCTATCTTCTGATTTATCACCCCAGTCAGGCTTAAAGTTCTCATATCCAGAATAATAAATAATGAAAGTTCTAATAGGAAGAATAGAATCGCTATATTAGTCCATTTCATCTCTAATCATACCTCCATAGGTAACCAATATCTGTTCATCTGGAACATCAGAAGAATAGAATAATTCCATTAACCTTGTTACTATAGTTTTCGTTCGATTTACAACTGTAATGGATATATAATCTCCTTGGGAAAATTTATAATCTTCACCTTTATCTAATGTTTCCAATATTTTATCTTGGTAGGTATTAACATAATAAATGTAATTGTCCTCTAAAAAATTCCCTGAGTTTTCATCATATAATGGTTCCACAACTTTTTTAGCATGTACAATTTCTATATTGTACAGATTATTGGTTGCATCTATCTTATTAATATAATCCATATACATTTGCATACTGATATATCCGCTATTCTTAATACTGTCAATAAACTCCGTCGTTTTATTTGAGACGTAGCTTTGGCTTATTACATCTTGCTTTTGTGCCATATACAGCAAAGGTGCAATAAACATAAGAATAACAGAAAGAATTATTGCAATTATTTTACTTAATAGATTCATACCATTCCTCTTTTCTAATTTTGGGTAAGAGGCTGTTGCAAGTTAACCTTTATAAATCCTGCAATGAATTTTGTTGTATAATAATACAGCTTGGCATCGACTAGCTGGACACATTTTATGAAGCGGAGCGTTTTGAACATGGGAAGGAAAAGCAGTTAAATGTATTATTTACATCAAATCCAATCAGTAGTGTATATTTGGCTATTTTCAATGCCCCATAAAAAACTGATTACTGGCTTTGGTAATATACCATAGATATATCTCCATTTTCATCTAACACATATGATTTTCCATAATCCCCATTAGGGACTATGGAAAAATCAAAATCTTGACTATTGTAATTCTCTTTTTCAATTACAAGGTTATTAATTTTTAAGTCATATTCTAATTCATTAAAGAGTGTTGCAATTAATTCTGCATAAGTTACTTTACTTTCGTCGATTTTTTCTAAAGATTGCTCATAAAGTACCTTTTGACTATTGACCTGATTTTTAGTTGTAGTTATAAATTGATATAAGCTTTTATAACTGTATAGTAATAAATTACCTGCCAAGCAAAATATAAATATAACGCTGACTTTTTCTAAGAATATTTTTATATTATCCATATTATTGTTGTTTGAATGAGATACCGATTATAGTATCATTGGCATCTCGAATAATGGATCCTGAAAACTGTGCCTTTTGATTAATATAATTATTATGTGTTATTTTTTGAGCATCTTTTACAGATGCATTACTTGCTACATCCAGATTCGTATCTTCTGAACTTAGTTTCCAATTGTAATAAACGATTGATTTTTTTGTTTCAACTTTTACTGCAATATTCTCATTTTTATATTTATTAATAGCATTGATTACTTCACTTCCAGTTACATCTAAACCCTCGTACATCACTTTATCCTGTTCCGTAAATTCCCTGTTCATACGGCTAATTTGTCCTATACCACTGGTAGCTGCTGCATTTGCCTCTCTTGATATATAAAATCCTAAACCTATTACCAAACATGTAATAATTACTCCTGCTGCTAATATTAATCCTTTCAATGAATTACTCATAATATTATTCTCCTTCTCTTCTATAAGTTCTTGTTATTAAAATATAAATCTAAGCGGATATTCCACTTGCCGACAGGCAAGTTTTCCAGTATGCAGGTTTTGCCGGCAGGAAAGTTTATCCGCTTATGCTACCTGCTCATAACCTCATTGCCACTGCGTGGCATTTCTGCAGAAACTTGAACTCCTGCTAAAACAGGCAAGTCCGACCTCCATATGCGAAAGTGGGGGTTGCCCCTGTATACAGAAGTGTGGGCTGCCCCCGTACACAGAAATGGGGGTTGTCCCCGTCTACGAAAGTGGGGGGTTGCCCCTGTCTACAAACTAGGAGGTTGCCCCAGCCTACAAAAGCCGGAGACTTTCCTTATGTGGTTTCTTCTAGTTTACATACTACAAACTGCTTTTTTACATTAGGCTTTTTTACATTCAATAGTAATTAATTTCATCTACAAATTGTTCATCTGATTGAGATAAGTAATCAACTGGGTAAAGCCTTCTATCATAAATGGTATAATTAGATACAGTCCTATGGTAATAATAGATGGCATCCATGCCATTATGGTTGCATAATTCGTTTTATTGCTTGTATATATTTCATTCTCTAGTTTTCTCTTTTCCTGGTAATTAAAACGTTCTATTGCAATCTCATCAAATGCTTTTTCAATTCCTATCTTGTCACACATTTGCAGTTTTTCAATTATATTTACAAAAGGTTCATAGGGCTCTTTTTGCTTTAACTCCTCCAAGGCTTCCATTTCACCGGATTGTATATTGTTGATGCAATCTTGTATGGATTTTTTGAAGACATTTGCAAAGTTCTCCATCCACTCAAGTATAGTTTCCACTGTCATCCGTTCAATAAACATAATCATTAATATAATACTTTGAAACTGTATGACTTCGTCATCCATAACCATCTGACGCATTTTTTTAAGTATTATAAGCTGAAAAAGCGGAATGTAATAAGTAATAATAGCTATCAATAGAGCAATTAACAATTCATACCATTTGTAATATTCCACCTGATATGCCCCAATTCTATAAATCACTTCTTCTGCTGTCATAGTGGCAAGCTGCTTACTTTTTAGCACACCTTCCTCTAATAAGCTATTTTCGATTTCTTCTGATGTTATGGTCTGATTCTTATAACGGTCTGCATAATCAACAACTGCCTCCTTCATATCTCTTGTTTGTTTTTCTGATAGCATGGAGCTTACATATGAAATATTGTCTGTGTTGGTAAGAAGCTGATTTTTTTTCCCTTTATGAATACTTAAAGAAATGATAATACAGCATAAGAAAGCTATAAAGCTATAAAGAATACGTTTAAAGAGAAACTGGATAGGGGTAATGGATTCTCCCACCCGTTTTAATAATTCCTGCAATCTTAAAGTTTTTCCATAGTTCTTATTTAAAATAATCTCTAAATACCTTCTAATAATGGGAATTTTAGTGAAATAATCAATTAGTACATAATTCTTTACTTCTACTCTAAGATTTTCTTTCAGACGATTAATTACTTTATAAGAAATAATTGTTGTAGCAAATATGAGAACCATGGTAAGAATGCCAAATGCACCATAATAAAAATTCTTTAATCCTTCAAAGCTTGATATTGCCCAGTTCTGTATTGCTTGTAAAAATAGGATTGGCATAAGGGCAATAAATATAAAACCAGAAAACAAAAAATTGATTTTTTCTCTGTTCACAATCTCAATATTAATTTCCTGCCTCAAATATTTTAGATTTGTCATAAACAAAGATTGATTATCTACCATTTTATCTCCATATTTCATTATGATAACGCCTAAAGCCAGAAAAGTTTTTATAAATCGGTTGGGAACATTATAATTATCTACCTCCTCTTCTACATCTTCACAAGTAAGGATTTTATGTATTCTGGATATATGAAGTTTAACTGGATTATCTGCATGTTCTAAAGTGTCATATATTGCCTCATCTACCATTTCATGCTCCTGATAATAATGTCTTACATTCCCAAGAAACTTATCAAACTGTTTTAACAATTTAATATCACTTTTATCCAAAGCAAGATATACTATTTGATTATTAATAAAAAACAGATAGGTAATAGAAAGAATAGCATTGTACAGACTTGGTTTTCGAAGGAATATGAAGCATATGACTCCTATATCTATAAGCCAGGATAGCAAAATGGTTTTTGTAGTCTTTATTGCTGTCTGTTTTGAATCGCCGGGCATTAATATTTCAAACTGCCTTTTTACTTTATTAAAATATCCTTTTGTAATAGGCATTTGGATAAGAAAGTCATATATTTTATAATAGAAAGAACCATTTCCAGGCTTTCTTCCCACATTATAGATTGAATATTTTTGTTTCTCCTCTATTTGCTTTCTGCCAAGATATATAAAATAAAAGAACACCACAATAAATACTACAAGGAAGGCAAATAAAGTTTGTATGATTTGAATATTACTCATAAATATCTCCTATTATACGAAGAACTAAAGTGAAGAAAAGAAACAATTACATTCTATCTTTTCTTCCTCTGTGAAATTATAATACATGGCTTTTAATGCCCTTTTACTAGGTTTATTCTTTAATTGATATTTACCCCCTTCGAATACTACGATGTCGATTGTTTGAAACGTGTGCCTTCTATTTATTTTCTTATAGTAAACACTCATATTCTCTCTTAAATTATCCGAGTCAAAGTCCTCATCTCCTATTGGTATAATTTCCGTAATTCTTTCAATAAGGCGGCGGCCCTCTGGGGTTTTTATCATATGAATATCAAAGCTAACGGTATCCACAACCTGTTCTTCTGCTATAATTTCATTAGTAAAACCACCTTCCTGAAGCAATGCATTTCGCAGATAGATTACTAATCCTTCCGAGGTTTTGGCATGATGGGTAAATAAAGTAAATTTACTGGCAACCTGACTTAACTGAACCAGCCACCTGGCAACCGGTGCCGATGCAACTTCACCAAGAATGGTAACTGTACCATCGGTTTTCTTTTGTATATCTAAAGCATCTTGTCCACTTACCGTAGCTGTTTCTTTAAAGGACAGAATATTTCGATATGGGTACAATTTTCTTAAGTTTAATTCAAAGATTAATTCTTGAATACGTAAAGTAAAGATTGGGTTTATGTATTCCACCAAGGCTTTTAGCAGAGTTGTCTTACCGCAGCCCTGCTCACCGGTTATGGCAGTTACTTGGCAGCCTTTTATAAGCCACTTCATAGTTTCTATTGGAATATGACTTTCTTCATCTGTAATTAAAGTTTCCATATTTATTTTATTAATACTGTCAAATTTCCTTACAAAGAATGCCCAGTTTTCTGCCAATGGTGGTCTAACCACAATAACCCTGGAACCGTCTTTCATCTCATTGGCAATATATCCTTTCGATGCACTCAGCTGCCCCGGATTATCGTAACGGTAAATATTCTTGCACACCCTCTCTAATTCTTTCTGACTTCCAAAACTTAGAAAAGACATATGAATCGTTTTGCCTTGAAAGAAAATCCATATACTATCATAGGCATTAGGAGGTATTATGGTATCCTCCGAAAACATTTCCTCCGAAAAATGATAAAAAGTATTTGATATTCCTGATACGCCTCCACTGACACCATCAATAGACATATCCCTGATTTCATCAATAGCACCATGTCCTTTATAGAGTTGATAAATTCGTTGTGCTACAATTTCTAATTTATCAATGTAACTTAGAGTACCAATCTCATTCATATATGCACTCTCAATATGCTCTCCTGATATTTCATAACTTATCTTTTCATCTCCATCAGATAAATCTTTATTGTAATTTTCTATAAATGCTTCCAATGCTCCCATTCCATGTTCTTTCTTATAGCAATACAATAAAATATCGAATTTATCTTGAAGAGTTAATCGGCTATGCTGCCCAAAAGGTAGAATCTGATTGATATTCTTTTCATTTACCTGGTACTTTAATTGAATCAAATCTTTAATATATTCTTTAATATATTCTTTTGCACCAATATCACCATAATTGCAGGTTCTTAATGCCTTTCTTAGGGCAGTTTTTCTTTTCTCCCTTTTTAAGGTTTCAGTTTTATTAAGATTCCATTGCGCCCCACTGGTATTTAGAATCAGATTAAAGGTTTCTCTTACACCTTCTACAAGATATGGGATACTTAAATCCATAGAATAACTTACATTAGAAGAATCTTTTCTTTTCCTAAATGCGAAATAAAAGAAAACGGCTAGAATAATTAGAATTGCAGCAATTATTAATAAATTCATAAAATAGCTCAAGTAACTACCGCCTTTCTATTCCTGCATATTTCATAAGTTTATTGACAGCTAGTTTTACTTGGTTGATAAAATAACCATTGTTATCGTCTTTATCACAACCCAAATTTTTTAACATATATTGAATTACCTGTCCATCTGACTGAGCATCCATATATTCCGTATTGTATGGTATAATTGCAGAATTATCACTTTTTAACCAAGAGAAAGATTTTCGCAGATTATGCAGATTATAGCGAGAATTATAATCATAGTTTCCAATTAAGTAGAACACCTTTTTATCTTGAATCTCATAGTTCCTGGAGTAATCCTCTAATATACTTATGTTTTGATTAAGACATACTACCACCATATCAGAATCTTTTATGATTTTCATAGTTAAATCGTTTTTACCTGAATTGGTATCAATAAAAACAAAGTCATGGTACTTTGATGCTCCTTGAAGAATTCCTGAAATAGTTTTACTAATATCATTCTCGTATATTTCACGGTTATCTTTAGTGGTACCTGGGAGTAGATTTAAATGTTTGTCAAGGAAGGAAATGGAGCAGTTTTCAATCACTTCTGCATCTAACGGAGCTGATTTGATACATCTTGCCAGTGCATCTATACCCAAATCTATGAAAAATTCTTTATTTTCTCTACTTATGGCAGATACTAATGGCGCTTCTAAATTATTTAGATTAAAATGGGTTTGGGTTATCAGGTTTTTGTATTGATACAAAAGAGTACTCATAACTGTAACAGCCAGTAAATTACTTGTGGTTCCAGACTGACCATGTACATTACTCCAGAAAGCAATTTTCATGGTTATTTCCCCCTTTCCGCTTTACGATATGCATACCTTAACTGCTTTTGACTGAGATTTTCAGTAATCCTTAAAATTAAGTCCTGCAGAAAAAACTTTGTTGGCTTAGACAACTTTGGGAAAGAAAATTTATGATCATACTGACTTTGTATACGATATTTCATATCTATTGGATCTTGATATAGAATATAGACATGCTGTTCTTCTATCATAAGGCAGCGTAACTGTTCCTGAATAAACTCTGGTTTTATCTTACATGGAAATACATCCTTTATAATTAAGAATCTTTCTCCATCACCATTATAAGAAATATGTTTCATTCGTTTCAAATTATGAAGTTGTAAATCTGTAACAAACATCACTTTCTCACATTGGGCTAATAATAAGTTTTCAGCATTATATCCAAAGTCAATTAGTATATAGTCATAGGCTTCCTTCTTGTATCTTTCATAATATTTTCCCTGTATAAAATCAATACCACTATAGTGAATATAGTCATTTTCCTCTCTTAATGTATCAGGTATTGATATGCTTTGATATAATGCTTCTGTTTCAGCAAAATCAACCAGTAAAACTTTTTTCCCTAAATGATATAGAATTCTTGAAAGATACAGTATTATCTCGTACTTATCACATCCTAGAAAACCTATTAATTTATCCTCCATATTTAATTTTTTCATCCTCCTGAATTTCTAATGTACCTGTATAATATTTTTTTTGCTCATTTACTTGAGCTTTTGTTTCTTGTTCTAAACTTTCCTCTTGTTCCATAACTTCTTCCGCAGTTTTCTTAGGCAAGTTCCAATTTATTTTAGAAATATCAAGATTAATATACTCCGTCAATCTATTTTCCATAGCTTTTCTTAGACGTTTATTTAATTCCTTAGAAGCCTTTTCTACTATATTCTTATCCTGTTCCATTAATTCCAGGCATGCCAGGCTTGGTTCATAGGTTGGTATGGATTCTTGCTGCAGATTGGGTTCGATATATTTTGTAGTATATAATAAAGAACCTGAATAAAGATACGCATCAACAATTGCACTTGACATGTTTAGAATTTCTTCTTCATTTAACCACAGAAAGCAATGAAAAGATTCTATATTAGGAGCAAGTATTCGCTTTTTACTTAAAACAATATAATCTTCACCATTGGGGAAACGGATTCGTAGGTCGATATAATCATTCTGAATTATATTACTATTAATGTAAAATGTATTATATTCCACTTCCCTTAGATTACTATCTATTGTGACAGCAGTTAACATTTCCTCTATAATTTGAGTGCCCGCATTAATATTTATTAGAGTAGTCATGCCAATATCTTCTTTTGTCATAAAGTAACTTTGAGGCTTATCTGAGTAGGATAAGCTATAATTTAAATCCTCCTCTTTTATCTGGCAACCAGCCGGAATGTCAACCTTTGCTTCATATATGTATACTTCTTTTTCTTCTAATTGACCTTTTAAGTCATTTAAATTATTTTGATAATCTTCTTTTATTTGCTTAATTATTGTAAAGTAAACTAATAGAAATGCGGCACAAATAATTATTATACTAATCAAAGAAATAATAATATACCGCTGTGACGTTCTTTTTAGCCTTCTTCTCATCATAAGCACTCCTCCCTATGATATAGATTAACATTTCCCATTATCATTTCAACAGCCTTTTTCACTTCTTTTATAAAACTATAGTTTGGATGGTTGCGCTTACATGAATAATTGCGCATTAAGAATTCAACGATATTCCCATGAGAAACTGCATCTTGGTACTCAACATTATAGGGAATGGCAGCAATACTAGATGGTTCAATTAAATGAGTTTTAGAAATTTTTTTAATATTGAGCTTAGCTTTTTTCCTATAGTTACTAATAATAAATACACATTTGTGTAATATGGAAGAATAATTATCAAAGAAGCTTTGTATCATAGAACTATTTTGAACCATATTTACTACGACTAAATCGACTTCATCTAATATGATTTTAGAACTAAGACTATTTTTATTAGAAGTATCAATATATATAATATCTGCCAATGTTTCAAATACTTCTAATATTGGCTTTACCTTATCATATAAATCAAAATCAAATGTCCTTGTATTAGTTATGTTACTAGGTGGAATATAGTATAAGCTATTATCTAAGATTTCTATTGATGCATTTTTAATCACATTAACCACTTTCCTTGAAACTTTGGAAGCTTCCTCATCTATTTTATACGCATCTTCAATAACTTGACCTAATCCTATCTGACCTATCTTATAATTGGATTCTTCATTTAAATGATAATTAGAACTGTGATACCTTAAGATGTTTCCTAATCTATTTTTCTGACAATGATTCTCGAATAAAATTGCTTTATGTGAATATTCCAATACTGATGCAACGCTAACACAAGCTAAATTGCTGGTAACACCAGCTCCCCCTTTTGCATTACTCCAGAACGCTACTTTCAAGTATATATACCCCTTTCCTATATGTATTCTCTTTTATTACCAAGTAATATAAATTTTAAACAATTCACATTAATCTTATAAAATATAAAAGAACAAAACTCACCCCCATATTAATAATGAAATTTGGAATAAAAAGCCGAAACTTAAGAAATTAAGAAGCTAGAAATTAATGATAGATATATCATACACCATTTTACTATATCTGTAAAGCATTATTTTTCAAAAAATACAAGTTTTTTCATAAAGCATACTTATTTTGTCGTTTTTTGTCACATTAAGACGATATCAAAGAGAAAAGCTTTCTTTATATATGCTAACTATTGGTTCAAATGCGGAGGAAAGTAAAAGGAATATTCGAATTGATAGTAAGAAGAGGCTGGTTTCACTTCCAGACCTCTTCTACTTTTGGCAGAAGCGAGTGACCTCTCTGATGGGGTTAAATTGTTCATATAACACCTAATAACAAATTTGCGATATAAAATCCTATAATACATAAACCACTTCCTAATAACAATTGTATAAAGGAATGCCGTTTTGTACTAAGGGAAGCCCAATATACAAGAAGCAGCATACCTAACATAAATATAAAGTAAATGCTCATACCCGTATAAAAATACGTAAATACGCAGCAGCCTGTTATACTACAGGAATGTCCACTACCCTTAATTTTAAAAACTTTGTTTAAGATTAATAGCAAAATAACAGATATTAAATAAGCATCAAAAATCATCTGTAACATAAGTGTGGCATTCGTTAATATACCATACATTGCGCCAAGAAAATACCCTAAAGATGTAATATAAATCGCAAGATTTCTCTGTCCTTCTCTTCCTTTATCCCTAAAATAAGGAATCCAATGCTGAAGGGGATATGCCAATATAGGTAAGACCACTAAACAGATTATTGCAGCAACCAAATCCAACGGAGACTGAAACACCTCTCTTCGCGTTAAAAAAATAAAGCAAATCAGTAATAAGAACAATAGGGGTGGTATCGTTATGATTCTTATCACTTTTCCTATATGTTTTTTCATATAATCACATCCATCCTACTAATTGTTCCTTTTATCGCCCCAAAAGAATAATGCCACTGTTCCCGGACCTGTATGACTTCCAATTGTTGTCCCTACATCGTTAATTTCTACTTTTCCATTTAATTTTTTGAATCGACTTTCCACTAACTCCGCCACCTTTACGGCATCATCATAACACCCTGCTTGAGAAATATAGCATTTTCCGGAATACTCCAATCCGTCAACTGCATGCTCTTCCATCTTATCAACAATGGCTTTTATAACTTTTCCTTTACTGCGAATTTTATATCGTGGTATAAGCTTTCCAAGATTGTCCATATTAAGCAGCGGGCAAATACCAAGTACTGTTCCGATTATTCCAGATGCTTTTGAAATTCTTCCTCCTTTTATATAAAAGGTGAGATCTGTTGAAAAAAACCAATGGTGCAACTCTAACTTATGTTCATTAATCCACCCATATGCTTCATCAATAGTCAAGCCATCATCCCGCAAATCTGCCAGCTTATCCATGATTAATCCATAGCCTGATGATGCACCTAAAGAATCTATAATATATATCTTTCTGTCTGGAAATTTGCCTTGTAATGTCTCTTTCGCCAAATTAGCAGAATTGAATACACCGGACAAACCGCTGGATAAGCTTACATGAAGAATATCCTTTCCATCCATTAAAAATGGTGTGAAATATTCAATAAATTCTTCATAATTCACCTGGGATGTTCTTGTAGAAGCTCCTAACGACATTTCTTTATAAAATTTTTCAAAAGGAATCGATTCTCCCAAGTCATCTTCATATTCAACGCCATTAAGTGCATAGTGAAAGCAAACATATCGTATATCCCTTTTTTTAAAATGTTCTTTTTTTAAATCTGCAGTAGAACAGCAACTAATCACATAATCTTCCATATTCATCTCCCTCAGCAATGAATATTTGGATAAGAGATTCTAACCAAATATTCATCGCAAATTTCAATTTAATATTATAATAATACCTTATAGTTTCATGTACTCCCTTACATAGTATCCAAAGCTATATCATGTTATAATACTAGCACTGTGCATTTCATAAGTCAAGTAGCAAAAATATCTTTTGTACCATTGTTAAGGATGGAAAAACTACTAAACTTGTTTGGAATATGACTGATTCAGATTTGTCCAGCATACGTTACTTTTCCTAATATAAAAAAGTATCTCATTTGAGATACTTTTTTATCAATCGTATATTCTCCTTTTATAATAATGGTGGAAAAAAGAGTTCTAAAGTGGAGAGTATTCCTTTGGTTTTACTGACAAATTGGAATTTGTCTATATACTACCATAATTCCTTCAACATTCTAAATTCCTTATAGGTAATATCGCCAACTTTATATTCAAATAAATTCTTTTTATTAAAACCATATTTTTCATACAATTTAATAGCTACTTCATTATCTATTTCTGCACTTGTATATAAATTTTCATTTGGAAATTTATCATGAAAAAAAACTAAAAACTTTTCTAACGCTTTTGAACCAAATCCCCTGTGTTGGTACTTAATATCAATCATAAATCTTGAAAACGACCATCCTTTTAATTCTTCATCATAATCATATAATAAAAATCCTACCATTTCATCACCATTATATATTCCTAATGGATATAATTCATCTTCATAAGCAGCTTGTACCAATGAAAATGCATTACTTGCAACATAGTTAGTTTGATGCTCTCCTACCTTTAAAGACACGCAAGTGTTATAATTTGATTTATCTATCCTTCTAAAATTAATATCCACATTTCACCTCTTAAAATTACTTTTTATAGTACTTAACTTTAAATTAAAATTTGTAAAATTCTAATTTACATTACGTTGTACATATTCTACAACAATTCCATCTTTATGTTTTACAGTCATATTCCATCCTGTAGGTACTTTCTTAATATCTTTAATTATAGTTGCACCACTATTTAGTAAGTATTCTTTATATTCTTGCAAAGAATCCACAGAAAATGTAGCCATTGTATTTCGTACAGAAGCTAATTCTTCTTCCCTACCAACTATAATAAGTAAATTATCTATGTTAATAACTTCTAAATCAGGATTTTTCATTTTAAATCTACTGTTAATTTTTTTTTGAAAAAGTTCCTCATAAAATTCTATTGATTTTTCCGCATCATTCACATATACCCTTGTTAATATTTTATTAATTTGCATTTTTCCATCTCCTTAATATTCCACTAATAAATTTCTGTTTACCTGTATGATTAAGATTGCATCTATCCTATCATACTTTTCTATATTAAAAAAGATATAACTCCCCTTGGCGGAAAACTATATCTTTTTAGTCGGGATGACAGGATTCAAACCCAAGTGGTTTGTTCCATCAAGCTTCGTTTTCTTTTAGTCGGGGTGACAGGATTCGAACCTGCGACCTCTTGATCCCAAATCAAGCGCTCTAGCCAAGCTGAGCCACACCCCGTTTTTCTCACAACAATGATAGATTATACAGCGTTTAATCTTCTTTGTCAATAGAAAAATGTATCAAAATTGTAAATCAGTAAAAATTTGTATAAATAATCTTATTTGATTTTTCTTGACCTATTTTTAATTATTCTATTTGATGGAATTTACCTTTTGAAAGAGGAATTTACCATTCCAACCAACTATTTTCCTGATAAGGTTAAATTCAAAACTGTAAGCTGGCTCTTCCTTTAGAGAATACCAGCTTATTACATATAATTATATAACTTTTAGATTGACAATTAAAATAGTATTTCCGATTTTTTCTTAAGCAGCTTACCACCACTTACTATCATTAAAACTCCACTTACAATTCCAGATATAATAAGTAAAATACCCATGACTAAATTACCAATGCCTACTGCCTTCATAGTTGTATAGATTTTCTCACTCATATTTCCTACCAGCCTTTCTAGAATCTTTTACATTTACTAGTTAGCTTTTATTAGAATCACGCCAAGATTATATATGCTCTAAGCTGTGAATCATATTAGCAACTTCTTATCTTTCTGCACCATACTGCTTATAATATGCATCAATTGCAGCTTTTAACGTATCATCTATTATGATGTTTCCATTATAAGGCTTATTATATAAATGTTCAACTACTTCTTCCATAGTAACGATAGAAGTTGCCTTTATTCCGTAAGTTTCTTCAATTTCTACTAATGCACTTTTACTTCCCTGACCTTTTTCCATACGGTCTACAGAAACCACAAGTCCAATTACATCTACGTCACCTTGCGCCTTTAATATTGGCATGGTTTCCCCTATGGAAGTTCCTGCTGTAGTTACATCTTCAATTATAATAATTCTATCTTTATCTTTAATAGGGCTTCCAAGAAGGATACCTTTATCGCCATGATCTTTTACTTCTTTGCGGTTTGAGCAGTATCCAATTTCTTTATTATAAAATTCACTAATTGCCATGGAGGCTGCTACACTTAACGGAATTCCTTTATAAGCTGGTCCAAATAGAATATCAAAATCCAGTCCAAAACGCTCCTTAATCGCTTTACTGTAATATTCACCTAGTTTTCTTAATTGGAAACCGGTGCGGTAAAATCCTGCGTTAATGAAGAAAGGTGTTTTTCTTCCGCTCTTCGTGTTAAAATCACCAAATTTTAACACTCCACAATCTACCATGAATTCTATAAACTCTTTTTTGTATTGTTCCATTTTGTTCCTCCTAGTTTATATTAAATTATTGCTATGCTTCATTTTCCCTTTATTTCATTTTCTTACTATTTCATTTTCTTACTATTTCAACTTCTTACTGTTTAAAAATCTAACTGTTTCAACCTTTTGCACTGTTTCACCCTTTTACTATTAAATATTTAATTATTCATCGTCCATTCTCTCTTTACTTTACGCAGCCAATCAAATCATTAATATCTTCTACATGGTATTTTTTCATATATTCTTCAATACCGGTAATTACATCCTGAGTAGCTGTAGGGTTGGTAAAGTTAGCTGTTCCCAATGCAACAGCAGTTGCTCCTGCCATAATAAATTCAATGGCATCCTCACCTGTCATAATTCCGCCCATTCCTATAATAGGAATCTTAACTGCACTGGCTGCCTGATAAACCATACGGACCGCAATAGGTTTTACAGCAGGACCTGATAACCCACCGGTTTTATTGGCTAACTGAAAAGCTCTCTTATGAATATCAATCTTCATACCAGTAAGTGTATTGATTAAGGATAGTGCATCTGCACCTGCTGCTTCTGCTGCTTTGGCTGTTTCGGTAATATCGGTTACATTTGGACTTAGCTTCATAATAATAGGTTGTTTTGCACGTTTCTTCAGCTCTTTCGTAATATTCTCAACTGCAAAACAATTCTGACCAAAGGCAATTCCACCTTCTTTTACATTTGGACATGAGATATTAATTTCTAACATATCCACGTCATAATCTGCCAGCCTTTCCACAACCTCACAGTAATCTTCCGTTGTTTTTCCACATACATTTACAATTACTTTTGTATCATAATCAAGTAAGAAGGGCAAATCCCTTTTTACAAATACGTCAACGCCAGGATTTTGTAAACCAATTGCATTTAACATACCACTATGAGTTTCAGCAATTCTAGGTGTTGGGTTTCCAATCCATGGTACATTGGATACACCCTTTGTTGTTACAGCTCCTAGTTTATTTAAGTCAACAAACTGGCTATATTCTAAACCGGAACCAAAGGTACCGGAAGCAGTTGTTACAGGATTCTTCCATTCAACACCTGCTATTTTAACTTTCGTATTCATTCCTTTAACTTCTCTCCTATCTTTCCTGTGGGGAATAATCAAATAGTTTATACCTATATACACATATTTATTATTGATAAACTATACTTACTTCATTCTCAATTTTTAATGTCTCTATTTTAATTACATTACTATTTTATATATAATATTAACCTCACTAGGGAAGGACTTACCTGTTTTAGCTGGAGTTTTAGCTATAATTCAACTTCTTCCGCATAAAATACAGGTCCTTCTTTACAAATTCGCTTATTATTTACATGGGTATGATGGTCAACTTCTTTTGATTTACATACACAAGCTAAACAAGCTCCTATACCGCAAGCCATCCTTTCTTCCATGGATATTTGTGCTTTGATATCATTCTCTAAAGCGAATGCTTTTACACCACGAAGCATTGGAGTTGGTCCGCAGGCAAATATAATATCACCCTCTATGTTATTCGCCTTTATAGCGTCTATTACATTGCCTTTCGTTCCTGCACTGCCATCTTCTGTAGATAAATAAACTTGCCCGTACGGTTTAAATTCTTCATTTAAAAATGTTTCATCACGATAACCCAGTACAATTTGCTTTTCACAAGATAACTGCTTTGCTAATTCTAGCATAGGAGGTATACCGATTCCTCCTCCGATTAATATTGCTTTCTTTCCTTCCAGATGGAAGCCATTACCTAAAGGTCCCATTACTTCTATCCTATCAGATACCTTATATTTTGAGAATTCTTCTGTTCCCTTACCAACTACACGGTAAACTAATCGCAGCAATCCATTATCTTTATCTAATTCACATATACTAATTGGCCTTGGAAGTAAACGATTCTCGCTCTTGCAATACAAGGACAAAAACTGACCAGGTTTTGCATTGGCCACAATATCCTCTTCTTTGATCCACATGCTATAGATATCCTCTGTCAATTTCGTAATTGAGGTAATCAAAGCTGCTTTCTTAAAGGTTTCTGCCATAGCTTCTCATCTCCTTATTTTAATCCTTCTGCTATTCATTATTACGTTTCCTTAAATCTTACTTATTATAATCGAAATGCATTGGTTGTACAAGTCTTTCCCAATATTTCATTATATTAAAATAAAAATAAAATAAATCTTATCATTAATTAATGCCAAAAAACGAAGCGGTTTGAACCCATGAAGGCAAGGCAGATAAAAGGAAGGTGAAATGCACAAGCAAAACTATAACCCCCCCTTTGACTAACTTAGTCAAAACTTTATGTTGACTAAATTGGTCAAAGATGTTATGCTATGTTTGACCATCTTAGTCAACTAGTCAAAGCGGATGTTCCCAATCTTCTTTGATATAGAAAGGAGTTCGTAAATTTGTATGATCGTTTTGAAAAGTTAGAAGAAGATAAAAAAATGAAAATTATCAATGCAGGTCTTTCTATTTTTGGTGAAAATGGCTACACAAAAGCATCTATTGATAAAATCGTAGAAATAGCAGGCATATCAAAAGGGAGTTTATTCTATTATTTTGAATCAAAGAAAAATTTCTTTGTATTCTTATACGTATACTGTGCTAACAAAATGGAGCATCTTGCTGCAGAAAATGAAACTAATTTTATGGCATATACAGACTTCTTTCAGCGATTAAAAAAAATAGAGTACATCAAAACTGACCTGACCATAAAATATCCATATATGTATTCTTTCTTAATGAAAGCATATAGCGAGACAGCTCCTGCCGTCAAGAAAGAGATACAAAATATCAATCTACAATACACCCAGGATGAAACACTAAAATTTTATGAAAATCTGGATTATTTCAAATTCAAAGACGGTATAAACCCCAAAATGGTAATCCAATTGGTTATATGGTGTTCTGAAGGTTGTATGAATCAGCTTCTTATGAAAAGGAAAATGAATCCTTATTCAGCCTTTACATTAGAGGAATTAACAGAAATGTTTCAAGTATTTGATTCCTATATGGAATTATTGCGAAAAAACTTTTATAAAGAAGAATATCTGTAATTGTTAGAAGTCAAGGCGGATATTCCGCTTGTCGATAGGCAAGTTTTGCTGACAGGCAAGCTTTGCTACAGACAATCTTATCCGCTTACCTTACTTGCTCATAACCTTATTTCCACCATGTGGCAGTTTATAGCCTGTAACAGAATTGATGAACCAGAAAGGAGAATTTTTAGATGTCAGTCATTGAAATCAATGGTTTAACAAAGGATTATGGAAATCACAAAGGAATATTTAATTTATCATTTCACGTTGAAAAAGGGGAGGTATTCGGTTACCTTGGTCCAAATGGAGCAGGAAAAACTACAACCATAAGGCATCTTCTGGGTTTTCTTACCCCTGATATAGGAAGTGCTAAAATCTTAGGAATGGATTGTAGAAAAAATACTGCTGAAATTATGAAGAATTTAGGTTACCTGCCTGCAGAGATTGCATTCTTTGATGGCATGAAGGGTATGGACTTTTTAAAATTTATGGGAGAAATGCGTGGATTAACGGATACCTCTTACCGTGATAAATTAATTGAAAAGTTCCAGTTAGATTCCAAAGGAACCATCCGTAAAATGTCAAAAGGTATGAAACAGAAATTAGGAATCGTCTGTGCATTTATGCATGATCCACAAGTATTAATATTAGATGAACCGACCAGTGGATTAGATCCTCTGATGCAAAATATATTTGCTGAATTAATATTAGAAGAAAAAGCAAAAGGCAAAACCATTCTTATGTCTTCCCATAGCTTTGAAGAAATCGAAAAGACCTGTGACCGAATCGGAATTATCCGGACAGGAGAATTAGTTGCAACAGAAGATATACATGTACTTAAAACAAAACGCAGAAAGTCCTATATTATTACCTTTGACAGTCCTGCTGCTGCCAGTGCATTTGCTAAAACGGATAATTTTGATAAGATTACGTTGGACGGCGCAACTGCTATAGTTGATGTATTAGGAAGTGTTACAAAATTAATGAAATCTTTAAGTGGCTATACCATCATAGATTTTGATACACAGAAAAACAGCCTGGAAGAAGTCTTTATGCAATATTATGGAACTACTGAGGCAAAAGGGAATACCACTAAACAAGGAGGTGCAAGATAATGTTTAGCAAACCTTTATTCAAAGCTACTATAAAGCAAAATTATATTGTTTTTATTATAATTCTTGCTGTATTAATGTTTTATTTATCTATTATTATACAAATGTTTGATCCAAGTACACAAGAAACTTTAGATGAGATGTTTAAAGTACTTCCGCAAGGATTAGTCGCTGCATTGGGCTTTTCTGAAGCAGGTACTACTTTACTGGGATTTGTCGCATCTTACTTTTATGGATTTTTAATATTCCTACTGCCTATGATATATGTAATCATTGTTGCAAACCGCAGCATTGCATCCCATGTGGATAAAGGGTCTATGGCTTATTTACTTTCTACTCCCAATACCAGAGGCAAAATAGCAAGAACCCAAGCAGGCTTTCTTCTTATAAGTATTACTTTATTAATTGGAATCATTACTATAGTAGGAATTCTGGTAAGTGAAATGATTTTTCCAAATGAGCTGGATATAAAAGGATTCCTATTATTAAATCTAAATACCTTACTACTGTACTTTGCCGTGACCGGAATAGGTTTCTTTGCTTCCTGTTTATTTAATGATACAAAGAATTCCCTGGCTCTTGGTGCAGGATTACCTGTTGCTTTCCTAGTTTTGCAAATGTTATCCGGTACAGGTGAATCCGTTGAATTTTTAAAATATTTTACCTTATTTACCTTGTTAGACCCAGATAAGATTATCAGTGGTGAAGGATATGTAATTAATTTTGTTATCCTAACCCTATTAGCAATTATTTTATATGCTTCCGGATTTTTTGTTTTTAAGAAAAGAGACTTACCTTTATAACATATAAAAATTGAAAATGGTAAAACTTTGTCATTCTGAGTGCTTTAGCGCGAAGAATCCCACTTTAAAATGAGATTCTTCGCAAATTCAATTTCGTTGAATTTTTGCTTTGAATTATCACGTTTAACAACACCACTATGAACGAAAGAGATTCTTCGCTATGCTCAGAATGACACACTTCCAGACATGATGTGGCTTTGCCACCCAAATAATAGATGAAGAAGTTCGCCATGAGAATTCCAATGGATTCTCATGGGGGAGTTCTTCCGAATGGAAGACTATGTCTTCCATTTGAGAAGTAATAGAATTTCTTAGGCAGCGTCTTTTGACGCCTTAGAAATTCTCTTCACACTTTCATAGTAATGTTAGCTTTACAAAAGTCCTTACAATCATTTCTTAAATTGAAGTGCTCTAAAGGAGTTAATAATAGCAATTATGGTAACACCTACATCTGCAAATACAGCAGCCCACATGGAAGCCAGCCCAAATGCACTTAATATAAGCACAAGAATTTTTACTCCTATTGCAAATACCGTATTCTGATTTGCAATACCCAAGGTCTTCTTGGAGATTTTAATAGCAGTTGCTATTTTGGACGGTTCATCTGTCATGATTACTATATCTGCTGCCTCTATGGCTGCATCAGAGCCTAAACCACCCATTGCTATACCAATATCAGCCCGGGCTAATACCGGTGCATCATTAATTCCATCACCTACAAAGCTTAACTTTCCCTTTTGAGATTTTGACCGGAAGATTTCCTCTAGTTTCTCAACTTTATTAGTTGGAAGTAATTCAGAATATACTTTGTCTATTCCTAGTTCTTCAGCAACTTTATTAGCAACAACTTTATTATCACCGGTTAACATAACAAGATGTTTGATTCCGGCTGCTTTTAAGTCATGTATAGCTTTCTTCGCATCTGGTTTTAATTCATCTGCAATAAGAATGTATCCCATATATTGCTGATTTACTGCAATATGTACAGCCGTACCAATTATCTCGCCTTTATTATATAATACATTTTGTTTATCCATTAATTTGGCATTACCTGCTGCTACGGTCTTTCCATCAATAGATGCAATGACACCATGACCAGATACTTCCTCTACATTAGTAATCCTGGAGTTATCGATATCCTTTCCATAAGCATTCTTTAAGGATAAAGAGATTGGATGATTGGAATAGCTTTCTGCAAAAGCAGCTAATTCCAGTAATTCTTCCTTGGAAATACCGATTGGATTTACTTCTTGAACTTTAAATACACCCTTTGTTAAGGTACCAGTTTTATCAAATACTACTATTTCCGTTTGTGCTAAGGCTTCCAGGTAATTACTGCCCTTTACCAGAATACCTTTTTTTGAAGCACCACCAATTCCTCCAAAAAAGCTAAGGGGGATGGATATAACCAGAGCACATGGGCAGGATACTACAAGAAAGTTTAATGCTCTATAAATCCAGTCATTAAATGCCTCTCCCTTTATTAATAGCGGAGGTACAAATGCTAGAATCACCGCTATGATTACTACAATAGGAGTATAATATCTTGCAAACTTAGTAATAAACTGTTCCGAATTCGATTTCTTGCTGCTTGCATTCTCTACTAAATCAAGTATTTTACTTACAGTGGATTCACCGAATTCTTTGGTTACTTCTACGGTAAGAACACCATTTATATTGATACATCCACTTAATATATCCTCTCCTGCTTCTACTTCCCGTGGAAGGGATTCTCCTGTTAAAGCGGTTGTATCCAGCATAGAACTTCCTTCTATAACCTTACCATCTAATGGCACTTTTTCTCCTGGTTTAATTAAAATAATATCACCAATCTTCACTTCATCTGGATCTATAGTAACTATTTCATCCTCTCGTTTTACATTAGCATAATCCGGTCTTATATCCATTAAACTTGATATGGACTTTCTAGACTGGGCAACTGCATAACTTTGAAATAATTCACCAATTTGATAAAATAGCATAACTGCAACTGCTTCCGGATATTCTCCAACAAAGAACGCGCCTATGGTTGCAAGACTCATTAAAAAATTTTCATCAAATACATTACCCTTAACAATATTTCTTAATGCCATTAAAACAGTATCCCCACCAACTATAATATAGCTTAGGATAAATAAAGCAAGCTCTATCCAAGGCTGATTGATGGGAAGTAAAGCTGCTCCAAGTAAGACAGCTCCCCCAATAATAATACGCCAAAGTCTTTTTTCCATATGGACTCCTCTTCCCGCTAAACCAAAAATTCTAATGCTCTATTTGATATTTAGCCTTTCCCTTTTTTCTTATTGCAAATAAAATCTACTTGCAAATAAAATCTACCTAAGTGAAAGCTCACTTAACCTTTCCAGATTAAACATAGTAAACCTACTATATTTCTACCTATTTATGTGACACTTCCTCAAATAAGCAGGCAATATATAAATAACTTTCAACTTTCACACATTCATCTTCATAAAGTAATAACACGCATTTTATCAAACAGATATGGTTACGCTTATTATTCACACATTCATCTTCATAAAGTAATAACCCTATTACGCTTTTTTTACATTTACACCCGGCTCTATTTTCTTGATAATCTTTTCTGCTGCTGGAACTATGGTTTCTATCTTCTCATCTTCACCTTCAATAACCATTTTTGTAGTCATAAAATTAACAGTAGCAGATTGAACACCATCTATTTTATTAATTTCTCTTTCCATTTTTGCTGCACAATTGGCACATCCTAAACCTTCTAAACGAAATGTCTTCTTCATAATATTTACCATCCTTTCGATACTAATTTATACTACTTTCATCTTCTCTAATATGTTCTAAGCCTTTTTCAAATATTTCTTTCACATGGTCATCTGATAAGGAATAATAAACAACCTTACCCTCTCTTCTGAACTTCACTAGATTTGCCTGCTTTAAGGATCTTAGCTGATGTGATATGGCTGACTTTGTCATGTTTAAAAGTACTGCTAAATCACAGACACACATTTCATTTTCGTCTAACGCCCACATAATCTTAACTCTGGTACTATCACCTAAAACCTTGAAAAAATCTGATAAATCATAAAGTATGTCTTCATCCGGCATTTTCTTTTTCACAGATTCAACTACTTCACTATGAATTACTTCACAATCGCAAAAAATATTTTCACCTTTTACCATATAAACACCTCTTTCCTTTGGATTCATCATTGGTTACCATTGATATTTAGCCTTTAATATATTTACTTTTTTAATACGGTTGAATAGTTGTTCAACCGTTATATTCATTATAGTTGAATACATGCTCAATTGTCAATAAATATTTTATAAACTTATAAAAAAATAACTGTTATATAATACTGGACAGTCAAAAGTTTTGTAACCCTAAGAGACCTGCGAATCTTCTGAAAT
>ENA-UOOI01000116-UOOI01000116.1-fermentation-metagenome-genome-assembly--contig:-NODE-116-length-96522-cov-151.976883_pt1 | contig 96522 bp, 81 predicted proteins | sample MGYA00245779_ERZ724027 | MGnify/ENA primary metagenome ERZ724027 (study PRJEB28704, sample SAMN03018318) | fermentation metagenome | biome: anthropogenic terrestrial biome; feature: soil...
CACTTTTTTTATTTTTCTTTTCCTCCCCTCTTCTCTTCCGCATGTTTCCTCGCTTTTAGGGGACAATTTTATATAAAAGGAGGATATATATGAAGAAGATAGGCGTTACAGCATGGCGCGTGTTAATTGTTGTCCTTGTCAGTTTGGTTGCTTTTGGATTATTTATTAACCTACACCATGGTGTTCAGACACTTTCAAAAGTCGGATCTCAAGGCACGGAAGTAACAAAAATTCAAACAAAGCTTAATAATCTCGGCATCTACTCTGGCCGGATTGATGGCATTTATGGCAGTGCCACGAAAAGTGCAGTTACTTCTTTTCAGCGCCAACAGGGAATTACGGCAGATGGGATCGCCGGCTCATTAACATTGAAAGCTCTTGGTATTACAAGTGGCTCTTACGGAAGTATAGGGAAATATTCCAGTTCAGATGTTGCCTTGCTTGCCAAAATTGTTTCCGCTGAATCACGCGGAGAATCTTATGAAGGGCAGGTCGCTGTTGCAGCAGTTATTCTGAACCGCATTGAACATCCTTCTTTTCCAAACACACTTGCTGGGGTAATTTATCAGCCCGGAGCTTTCAGCTGTCTGACTGACGGCGGTGTCAACGCTCCTGTATCGGATTCCGCTTACAAAGCTGTCAGAGATGCCATTAATGGATGGGATCCCTCTGGTGGTGCGATTTATTATTATAATCCGGCAAAAAGTACAAGCAAATGGATTTTCTCGCGTCCTGTCATCACGGTTATCGGTGATCACCGATTCTGTTCCTAAAGAAAATTCTTACACAAGGAAAACACCCGCAGAAAAACTTCCGGGTGTTTTTTACATAGAATCAAATTTTTCGGAGATTATGAGTGACGATGCCAACGCCGAATTTGCAGAATCATGCCAATGGCTGTGACCAACAACGCTGCCAACAGGCCAAAAGCAAACAGATAAACATTCATCCTTATATTCTCCGCTTGAAACTGAAAAAAACGTGATAAATCGGACCAGTCCCAATATGCCTGTAAAGCAAGCCGCGGCTGTTCTCCAAGTAAACGGTCAAATCCAACATTAAAAAAAGGAATGGCAAAGTCGGCAATCAAGCAAATGAATCCCGCCTTCAGGCATCTATGAAGCGGAACATAGACAGCGATTGCAAAAATGCCCCATACCGGTAAATAGGAAAATGCAGTAAACCTGAATGCCTGCAGCAGATTCCCCCCCTGTACGCCCACACAAAGCAGGACAAGCAGGAAAGTCCACACGGTTATACTGCCCATCATGGCGGCTGGCAGCCAGCGCCGCCGCGGACAAAAACGCCAGAAAAGATACATTCCCCACGGCAGCGCTAAACAAACTGCCGTAACCGCAATACCAAAACCCAGCCACAATCCTTTGCTATCAATCCAGCAGGAGAACAGCAGCAAAAACAAACTGACAGTAGCAGCGCTCAAACAGGCAACGCCTTTTTCTTTTTGTACGATTAATGGAACATTGGTAAAACTGAATGCTAACAGCAAAGATGTTAAGACGATCCAAAACCAACTCAACGTATGAAAGACCGCTAAATTGCAAATAAAACAGATAATCAGTGCTGTCACATAACATGTCAAAAAGAAATTTTGCCATCCTCGTCTAAGTTTACGATAAGCGGTAGCATCCTTCTTCTCCCTGCCTGCTGCAAGATCATCACAGGCAGTAAAAAACTCATGCTCTGAAATGGACAATTCCCGACAAATATCCGTTACCAGTGTAATATCTGGATAGGAAAGTCCTCGTTCCCATTTAGAAACAGTTGTATTGGTAACATAGAGTTTTGCGGCAAGTTCCTCCTGTGTCAATCCTGCGCTTTTTCGTTTCTGCGTAATGTATGTGCCGAAATTTTGTTTCCCCATTTTCTCCGGCTGCCTCATGATACTCGCATCCTTTCGTTTAATCTGGGGAAAATTGTAAAGCACCATTCTGCTGGAGTCAAGGAAATCAGCCGATTTTAAGACTCGACTGCTGCGCCACCCTGTCTATTCATAGAAAAAACAAGCTTGAAAATATGAAATCATATCTTCAAGCCCGTTTTGACAGTCAAATATAAAATGCCTACTTTTTAAATGTCTTAAACTTAACCACTGCTTCTTTCTGACGAGCGGTGCTTGCATCTCCGGAAGCGGAATCTTTATAAACCATGAGATATTTCCCATTATCGCTGCGATATGCCGTAATCTTTTTATTGAACAGCGTAAAATATCCGTTTTGTTCAACGCTGTCCAGCATCTTCTTTGCCGTTTCATTCAGATTTTTTAAATCATACTCATAAAATTCCGCTGTGACTGTCTGCTTTTTATCAATCTTTTTGGTGTATCGGTACCCATTTTTTGCACCGATTAATTGATACTCCATCTGAAGCCCATTACCATCTATATAGCCACAGGCTCCCATGTATGTGATCAGTCCTTTAAGGCTGTCACTGTATTTTGCAGCATCTGCGACTGTGCCGGAAGATGAAGAAGCACTGCTGCTGACGGCTGCAGAAGATGCGGTACTTTCTACCCCGCTCGCCGTCACACTACCTGCGCCACATGCGGTACAGGATATTGCCAGCACTGCTGCTGCGACAAGAATAAATGTTTTTTTCATAGTAACCCCCCGGCTAAGATTGCTGAATAGAACAAAAACCGCTGCAAAGAGCGGTTTTTGACTTTTGCGGTAAACAAACACCGCCTTAGTTTTATTGGTGGACACGACGGGACTCGAACCCATGACCTCTCGCGTGTGAGGCGAGCGCTCTAACCAGCTGAGCTACGCGTCCACAGCTCAGACATTTAAGGATAACAAAAAGTGGTGACCCGGACGGGATTTGAACCCATGAACCCGCCGTGAAAGGGCGGTGTCTTAACCACTTGACGACCGGGCCAAAATGGTAGCGGCAATAGGATTTGAACCTATGACACTTCGGGTATGAACCGAATGCTCTAGCCAACTGAGCTATGCCGCCATCTGCGCTTCAAACACTGAGAAGCGCTTATTATTATAACGGAACCTGTCCTACTTTGTCAAGCCTTTTTTCAATTTTTTTAAAATCACAGTAATATTACTTAGCCTGATTATTACTGTCCTTCAGCAAAACATCGTGTGCACCGCCTTCAACAATGCTGGTACTGGAAACAAGCGTTAATCTTGCTTTCTGCTGCAGTTCTGGAATTGTGATTGCGCCGCAGTTGCACATTGTTGATTTGACTTTGTTCAATGTCGTCTGGACGTTATCGTGCAGGGAACCGGCATAAGGGACATAGGAATCCACACCTTCCTCAAAAGAAAGTTTTTTGGCACCGCCCAAATCATAACGCTGCCAATTGCGTGCACGGTTGCTGCCCTCGCCCCAGTATTCTTTCATATACTGGCCGTTAATATTCACCTTATTGGTCGGCGATTCATCGAAACGGGAAAAATAGCGGCCCAGCATCACAAAATCAGCACCCATCGCAAGCGCAAGTGTGAGGTGATGGTCATAGACAATACCACCGTCGGAACAGATTGGCACATAAATTCCGGTTTCTTGATAATATTCATCACGGGCCTTCGCAACTTCAATCACAGCAGTGGCCTGTCCGCGGCCAATTCCTTTTGTTTCCCGGGTAATACAAATGGACCCGCCGCCAATTCCGATTTTCACAAAGTCGGCACCGCTCTCCGCTAAAAAGCGGAAACCATCGCCATCAATCACATTCCCTGCTCCAACTTTGACGGTATTGCCGTATTTGCTGCGAATCCATGCAATTGTGCGTTTCTGCCATTCAGAAAACCCTTCTGAAGAATCAATGCACAGAATGTCCGCTCCAGCCTCCAGAAGGGCCGGAACGCGTTCTTCATAGTCCCGAGTATTGATGCCGGCACCCACCACATAACGTTTCTGTGAATCCAGCAGCTCACATGTGTGTTCTTTATGTTCTGAATAGTCTTTGCGGAACACGAAATAGCACAGATGCCCTTTTTCATCTACAACCGGAAGAGAATTCAGCTTGTTTTCCCAGATGATGTCATTACATTCCGAAAGAGTAGCTCCTTTTGATGCGGAAATGACTTTTTCAATTGGTGTCATAAAAGAAGAAACCGGAGTATCCACGGACATACGGCTTACACGGTAGTCTCGGCTGGAAACAACGCCAAGCAGCTTTCCGGTCCCTGTTCCGTCATCTGTAACGGCTACCGTAGAGTGTCCGGTTTTCTGTTTCAGTGCCAGAATATCAGCGAGCGTCTGATCCGGCTGAATATTGGAATCACTGGTTACAAAGCCCGCTTTGTAAGCCTTTACCTTTGCAATCATGGCAGCTTCCTGTTCAATCGTCTGAGAACCATAAATAAAAGAGATACCCCCCTCCTTCGCTAATGCGACAGCCAGCGTATCATTGGACACGGACTGCATAATGGCAGAGGTCATGGGAATATTCATGGTGATCGCCGGTTGCTCCCCTTTCCGGAATTTTGTAATCGGGGTTTTCAGATTGACATGGTCCGGCGTACATTCAGCTGACGAGTATCCGGGCACCAACAGATACTCATTAAAGGTATGACACGGTTCGTTATAATAAAAAGCCATTTTCAGAATCTCCCTCTTTCTTCTAAATTGGTAAGCTGGAATCAGTCATTTTCATTGAAAGGCCATGTTATCTAAGTGGATGTTCAAACTTCAATCAATAGAGCATACAAGAAAGCATCAGAATAGATTCTAACTGTTTACTTTTGCCTTCTTTTATGTAAAAAGGGAAGCTGCTTGATTGGGAAAGCAGCTTCAATCAAAATCTCATCTGTTATATAATTTTATATTATAACACCTTACAATTTCGATTTCAACAGAGTATGCTGCAAAAGTCAAGTTTTCATATTTTTCCTAAATTTCCAAAATTATTTGCATGATGAGGATTTACACTTCAGCAATTGCAGCAAAGCTTCGTCCACGTTTATTTTCACCATATAAGACAAAACTTTTTTCTCGGTAACCGCCATAAATTTTTAACACATCGCCAAGCAGATTTTCCTCAATATAGTTAATCTGCACCTTATGCCAATTTCTGTATTTTTCCGGCAGAAAATCTTCTACAATATCCCCATAAACGGTATTATTTAAATGGTGATTCATATCCAAGTCACTGTATCGCACTGGCCTTTCCCCCAGTATTGGCTGTTCTGCTGATACACGCAGTTTTGCAATGCGTTCTTCCAAAGGAACAGTCCTACGATGAAAAACACCATATTGGTAAAGGACATCCGGACGCAGCGGATGATGTGTTTTGCAATCGACACAAACACTAACCTGTCGGATTCTGACCAATCGTGTCTCCCCGCAGAAAAAGGAAAAATCTCGGTAAAGATGCACACCGGCACTTCCGACTATCTGTGTAACAATCCGCAGGACTTGATTGTGAACCGGAAAACGTTTGACAGTCACTTCATTTGTTGTAATGAGAAGGACAATTCCGTCCCGGCAGAGCCTTTCATATCCAAGGCCAATAGCATCCATATGCTCTTCTCCGGTTTCCTGTTCCATTTTCAACAAATCAGACAGCCGGATTCGACAATCGCCCCCAATTTGGGGACTTTCGATTTTTGCTGTCCGTATAAACCGCTCTGGAGAATCTATTTCAGTATCCGGTAAATCCATGCTCATCTTTCCTTCCTTTGAAAACAGGGCTGCACCGCTTTGATGACAGCCCTGTTCATTGAAATTTATTTAAAATCCCCTTAGCTAAGATGAATTCTCTGCCGACTTTAAAAATTTTGCCAACAATTATTGACGAAAACATGGTGGAATTATTTAGGAAGTTGAATGACATCAATTCCCATATACGGACGCAGAACTTCCGGCACTGTCACGCTGCCATCGGCATTTTGATATTGCTCGACAATCGCAGGCAAAACACGGGAAGTTGCCAAACCGGAAGCATTTAGAGTATGGACATACTGCAGCTTTTTATTTTCATCACGGTATTTAATATTTCCACGGCGTGCCTGATAGGAACGCGCATTGGAAGCAGAAGAAACTTCTTTGTAAATTCCCATTGACGGAATCCAGACTTCAATATCATAGGTGCGTGCCATAGAGAAAGAACAATCTCCAGCAGCCAGCCGGCTTAGCCGATAATGCAGACCAAGTTCCTGAACCAGACGTTCTGCCTTTCCTACCAGTTCTTTAAAAGCGGCATCACTATTTTCCGGCTTTGTATACTGCACCATTTCCACCTTATTAAATTGGTGGCCGCGGATCATACCGCGCTCTTCACTGCGGTAAGAACCCGCTTCCCGGCGGTAACAAGGAGTATAGGCAATATATTTTTTGGGCAGTTCATCTGCGGAAAGGATTTCATCCCGATGCAGATTGACCAGTGCAGTTTCTGCAGTCGGCAGCATGAATTTTTTATCCTTACTGGTTGGATTTTGTATCCAATAAACTTCATCCCCAAACTTTGGAAACTGGCCAGCTACATAACCGCATTCATAATTGAGCATATGCGGCGGCAGAATCAGCTCATAACCATCTGCCAGATGCTCTTGAATAAAGAAATTCAAGATAGCCCATTCCATCCGTGCACCCCAGCCGCGGTAAACCCAAGCACCATTTCCTGCAAGCTTTGCTCCGCGCTGATAATCAATCAGGCCAAGGCTTTCACACAGTTCAACATGATCTTTAGGCTTAAAGTTAAAAACCGGCTTTTCTTTGTAGTAATGATCCGGAATATTTTTCTCTTTGCCGCCCGCCTGTACATCATCATCCGGCAAATTAGGCAATGCCATCATGAGGTCATGCTGTTTTGCATTGATATCATCCAACTTTGTATCCGCTTTTTTAATGGCTGCAGAAAGTGTCTTCATCTTTGATAAAACTTCAGAAGCATCTCCGCCGGCTTTTTTAATTTTGGAAATCTCTTTGCTGGCGGAATTCTGCTCCGCCTTCATTGCCTCGACGTTTCCGGTTGCTTCGCGGCGCTCTTTGTCAACTTGTAAAATCTCATCCACAACAGAGTCAAGATTCATTTCGCGCTTTCGGATTGCCGCTTTTACATAATCCGGATCTTTACGGATCAGTTTGATGTCTAACATTTTGATTTCCCCTTTTTCTTCTTTCGGATATTTAGTAGCAAAGCAGAATATATGATTTACTCAAACAGTTTTAACAGTGCCTTTAAATCTTCCTCACCATTAAAGGCAATATGGAGCACACCCTTTTTTCGGCTTCCGGTGACTCGGACGTGCCGACCAAGCTGGTCATGAAGAGAAAGTGCTGCTTCTTCATAAAAAGGAATCTCTTTTTTCAAATTTGATTTTGATGGATTCACAGTGAAATGCTTAGCCAGTTTTTCCAGCTGCCTTACCGTAAGCCCTTCTTGCACACAGCGTTTTGCAATGCCGCTTTGATACTCTGGTGGAAAAGACAAGATGGTTCGGGCTTGTCCAGAAGTCAGTTTTCCTTCTGAAAGGAATTTCTGCACACCTTCCGGTAAATGCATTAAGCGAAGTGCATTGGCAATAGAAGGGCGCGATTTTCCAACACTGTCCGCTACTTCCTCCTGCGTCATGGAATACTGATCCATCAAATCCTGATAGCCTTGTGCTTCTTCCAATGGATTCAGGTCCGACCGTTGCAGGTTTTCAATTAATGCCAATTCCATGACCTGCTGATCTGTCAGTTCCCGCACAAGCACCGGCACTTCCTGCAGGCCTGCCATTCTGGCAGCTCGCCAGCGGCGTTCTCCGGCAACGATTTGATATCCTCCCTCATTGCGCAAAGGACGAACCAACAGAGGCTGCAGAATACCATGCTTGGCAATAGAATCTGCCAGTTCTGCAAGTTCCGCTTCATTAAATTCCCGCCGCGGTTGATTGCGGTTGGGTTCCAGTTCATTAATATTGACCTCCATAGAGGAAGAACCATCATCAGCATCATTCTCTGCAAAAATAACATCCAGTCCTTTTCCCAAGCCCCTCTGTTTTGAGGACATCCACTTCACCTCATCTTTCGTATTTTTCTAAGATTTCAGCCGCCAGCGCATTATAAGCTATCGAACCTTTGCAGTTCCGGTCAAAATACTGAATGGGCTGACCAAAACTCGGTGCTTCACTCAACCGCACCGTGCGGGGTATGACCGTTCCCAACACTTTATTTTTAAAGTATTTTTTGACTTCATCCACGACTTGCTGTGTCAGATTCAGCCGTCCGTCATACATAGTCAGCAGCACGCCTTCAATCTCCAAGGCATGGTTATACTGCCGTTTGACACGGCGGACACTGTTCATGAGCTGACTAAGGCCTTCCAATGCATAAAACTCACACTGAATCGGAATGAGCACCCCATCAGCGGCATTCAATGCATTTGTTGTAATAAATCCGAGTGACGGCGGACAGTCAATTAAAATATAATCGTAATTTTCCTTCACTTGAACGATTGCACGTTTCAGCACACTTTCCCGGTGAGGCTTTTCAGCAAGTTCGATTTCTGCACCCGCTAAGTCGAGTGAACTTGGCAGCAAATCCAAATGGTTAAACTCTGTCGTCTGAATTGCTTCATGGATATCTGCATCCCGTATCAGCACATCATAGACAGAGGAACTCAATTTCCGACGGTCAATTCCAACACCGCTGGAGGAGTTCCCCTGCGGATCCGTATCCACCAGCAAAGTCCTTTTTCCGGCTGCACCAAAGGCAGATGATAAATTGACCGCTGTTGTTGTTTTTCCGACGCCGCCTTTTTGATTGGAAACAGCAATGACACGGCACATAAGGCGCTCCCCCTCTTACTTACAGTATGTTTTATTATACCACGAAAATATTTGCAAATAAAGAGGATTCCGTCAGGAATATTGCATATACATGTCCCATGCTGCAGGTTATTCTTGAGCCAATGTTTCACATGAAACAATGAACAAACCGACAATCTGTTTCATGTGAAACAGTAAACATGATACAAAAAGGGGCCTGCAAAGCGCAAGCCCCTTTCTGTAAATAATTGTGGGAAAATGTTAAGAAAATGGGTTTTCTTATAATCAATTCAAAATAGAATGAGTTATGCCGGCTTTTTCCCAGCAGAATCTGATTTGGGAATGCGAACAACCCATTCCACATAGTCGTCTGTTTCTGTCTGAAAAGTTTCAGCTGAAACGCCTGTTTGACGTAACGTGGAAACTGCATGTTGAATGGTATTTTCAAAAATACGCATATCCTTAATAATTGGCATCTGATGCTGTCTGTGTTTTGGCGTGTTTTCTAAAATTTTGTTGATCAGCTGGTCTGTCTGCTGCACATTCAACTGACCTTTTAAAATTAATTCCAGCACTTGTTTTTGCTGCTGGACATCCGGCAGACGGAGCAGCGCACGCGCATGTCTTTCTGTCAAATGGTTCTCGAGAATTAATTCCCGCACACTGCCCGGCAGTTTCAGTAAACGAAGCTTATTGGCAACAGCAGACTGGCTCCTGCCAAGTCGGGCAGCACACTCCTCTTGCGTAATATTCCATTCTTCAATCAGCTTTCGGATTCCTTCAGCTTCTTCAAACATATTCAAATCTTCACGCTGGAGATTTTCTGTCAAAGCAAAAATGGCACTTTCCCGCTCCGTGCAAGATGTAATTAACACAGGAACTTCACGCATACCAAGGCTCTTGCAGGCACGCAGGCGGCGTTCACCTGCCACCAGTTCATAACCATTGGAGTCTCTGCGCACAACGATTGGCTGCAGCAGCCCGTTGGAAGCAATGCTGTCAGCAAGTTCTTTCAGTTCCTGAGTAGGAAACGTTCTGCGCGGCTGTGCCGGGTTTGGCCGGATGCAGTCTATGTCCAGTTTGATAATATGCTGCTGTCCAAGCATTTTTTCACCTCCTGCTTGTCCTCATCATAGCACACAAGGACTGTATGAATTTGTAGAAAACTGATACCATAATTATTTTTCTAAAATTCATTAAAGGGAAGAGAATTGTTTGCTTTCAAAATAGGCTGTAAACAGAAACGAGATGGCAAAGCGATTTTCATAAAAATGAAAATCGCTTTTTGATAAGATGTAGCGTCAAAAAGGTCCGTTTTGTCAAATTGCACAAATGGAAATATTAAGACTTTCCACTGCTGAATTCTCAGTTGAAAACTTTGTTGAAAACCGTCAACAGCTCTGCTGTGCCTGTATTTTGCTGTGGAAAACTATAACGGCTGTTTTTTGATATTTTTCCCCGAACGCGGATAAGCAGGCGGGCAAATGCGGTTATGACCAATCTGAAGAAATGTCCGCTGACTGCCGTCTGGCAGCTGATAAATTTTTTTCTGTGAAACTTTTCCGCCTAGAATTTGGATTGCCCGCTGTGCAGCAGAAAGCTCCGCTTCACAAGATGGTCCTTTCCATGCACAAAAAGAACCTCCTACCTTTACATAAGGTAAACAGTACTCGCAAAGGACAGAAAGAGGGGCAACCGCTCTTGCAAAAACAAAATCAAATTGTTCCCGAAGCTCTGTTTTTTTGCTTCCTTCTTCCGCACGGGCATGAATCGTTTTAGCGTTTATTTGCAAAGCCGCACAAATTGTATCTAAAACTGTCAGCCGCTTTTGCAAACTGTCTAATAAGACCAAATCCATCTGCGGAACAATCAGTTTAAGCGGAATTCCCGGAAAACCTGCACCCGTTCCCACATCTAAGCAAGTTTTTCCCGCAAGGTTTAACCACTGCAATGGCCAAAGGCTGTCAAAAAAGTGTTTTTCTACAAATTCTTTTGGTTCTTTGATCGCCGTCAGGTTGATTTTCGTATTCCATTCCAAAAGCAGTTCCATGTAAGTTTGAAATTTTTTTACCTGTTCTGAGGTAAGCCGTAGCCCGCATTGTTTGCTTTCCTGCATCAGCAATGCTTCAATATTTCCCATCTGCTAATTCTGCTCCTTTGCAAGCCATATGAGCAGCACACTGACATCTGCAGGGCTGACTCCGGAAATGCGGCTTGCCTGCCCAATATTTGCCGGCTGCACTCTATTCAGCTTTTCTTGTGCTTCACTCCGCAGTCCAATAATTTCCGTATAGTCCAACCCTTTTGGCAGCAACTTGCCTTCTAAACGCCGCATTTCCGCAATATCTGCTTTTTGACGTTTGATATATCCTTCATACTTAATTTCAATTTCAACGTTTTCAAAAACAGACGGTGGGTAATCTGGTCTGTTCTGATCCAAAGGAGTTAAAATCTTATAATTGAGCTGTGGACGTTTTAATAAATCCACAAGTCGAACTCCGGTGCTCACAGAAGATGTTTCATGTGAAACAAGCAGTTGATTCAATTCTTCACTGGGCGGAAATACGGTTTTTTTCGCGCGTGTCAGTTCTGCTTTCTTTTGCTCCTCTTTCTTTTGAAACCGGTCCCAGCGATCGTCTCCAATCAGACCAATCTTTCTGCCAATCGGCGTCAGACGCTCGTCTGCATTGTCTTGGCGCAGGACCAAACGATATTCACTTCGGCTCGTCATCATTCTGTAAGGATCCGTAACCCCTTTGGTAACTAAATCATCTACCAGAGTACCAATATAGGAGCTTGCACGGTCAAGAATCATCGGCTCTCTGCCCTGTACTTTCAGTGCGGCATTGATACCGGCAACAATTCCCTGCGCAGCCGCTTCCTCATATCCGGAACTGCCGTTAAACTGTCCTGCTCCGTAAAGACCAGGCTGCTTCCGAAATTCCAAAGTCGCATCCATCTGAAGCGGATCCACACAGTCATACTCAATTGCATAGGCACAACGCATCATCTGCACATGTTCCAGCCCCTTAATCGTATGATAAAACTGAAGCTGCACCTCTTCCGGCAAACTGGAGCTCATACCCTGCAGATACATTTCCTCCGTATGCAAACCACACGGCTCAATAAAGAGCTGATGCCGCGGTTTGTCCTGAAAACGCATAATTTTATCTTCAATACTGGGGCAGTAGCGGGGACCGATTCCCTTAATATGGCCGCTGTAAAGCGGGCTTCTGCCGATATTTTTTAAAATAACTTTCTTCGTACGGTCATTCGTCCACGAAACATGACAGACAGCACGGTTTTTTCCCGGAGTCAGTGTATCATAAGAAAAAGGAATGACCGGCTCGTCGCCTTTCTGTACTTCTAAGTCCGAAAAATCAATGCTGCTGCGCAGGACTCTGGCAGGGGTGCCTGTTTTAAAACGGCGCAGATGCAAACCAAGTTTCTGTAATGGTTTGCTTAAAAAGGCTGCGGGAAACATCCCGTCCGGCCCGCTTTCATAACTGACTTCTCCAATATAAACACGTCCGCCAAGGAAAGTCCCCGTTGCCAAAATTACTGCCTTTACGGTATAAACAGCGCCCATGCGGGTGACAAGTTCCCACTGTTCTCCATCTGCTGCATGGCGTAAATCTACAATTTCAGCTTGTTTCAAATACAGATTTTTCTGAAGCTCCAGTTTATTCTTCATAATTTCACTGTATTTTCTGCGGTCAATCTGACATCTCAGGGAGTGTACAGCAGGACCTTTCCCAAGATTCAGCATCCTGCTTTGCAAAAAGCAGGCATCTGTGGTACGGCCCATCTCTCCGCCAAGGGCATCAATTTCCCGCACTAAGTGACCCTTTGCCGTGCCGCCAATACTAGGATTGCAAGGACAGTTCCCAACAGCATCCAAATTAATGGTAAAAACTAAAGTCGAACAGCCAAGACGGGCACTGGCAAGCCCCGCTTCAATTCCTGCATGTCCAGCACCCACAACTGCCACATCATAGGCACCAGCATCATATTCGTGTTCCAAGTTTTGATTCCTCCATCCATAAGCAGAAAAGGCCTGATCAATTGATTATTTTCCAACGCAAAATGTATCAAATACCTGATCAATGACTGTTTCCGAAACATGTTCACCGGTCAACTCCAAAAGTGCCGAAACGGCATCTTCCACACAGACCGTTACAGCATCTAGTGTAATTCCACTTCTCAAAGCTTTCAGCGCTTCACCAACCGCCACATATGCCCGGTTGGCTGACGCCTGCTGACGCTGGGTAAACAAAACGCCTGCAGCGGGGTCAATCTTTTGCAAATGCAAGACAGACTGCACAGCAGTTTTTAATTTCTGCAAACCTTCACCATGCAAAGCACTAATATATACAATTTGTTTAAAATTAGACTTAATATACGATTTGTCTATTTTATCTGCCAAATCCTTTTTATTGATGACGGCAATGGCAGGCGTATCCCCAATCATTTCTATGAAGTCGTGGTCTTCTTGTGTTAACGGTTCCGAAGAATCAAAGACCGCAAGGATCAGCTGTGCCTGTTTCACACGGCTGCGGCTGCGCAAAACACCAATTTGCTCGACTGGATCGTCTGTATTCCGCAAACCGGCTGTATCTGCCAGCCTAAGCGGAATACCACCAAGCAGGATAGTGTCCTCAACGACATCACGTGTTGTGCCCTCATAAGCGGTGACAATACTCTTTTCGCAGCCAGCCAAAAGATTCATCAAGGTACTTTTGCCAACATTCGGGCGGCCGGCAATCACGGTGTCCACGCCTTCCCGCAGAACACAGCCGGTATCAAATCCATCCAAAAGCTTTTTCAGTTTTCCAGAAACGTCTGTCAGCTGTCCGTCAAGTTCATCAGCATCAACTTCCGGTACATCTTCTTCCGGAAAATCCGCCCATGCCGCTAAATGAGAAGCCACATTCGTTAACTGTTTGGAAATGGATACAATGCGGCCATGGAGTCTGCCTTCCTGCCCGGCACGAGCTGCACGCACTGCTTCTTTTCCCTGTGCAGAGATCATTTCCATCACTGATTCTGCCTGTGTCAAATCCATTTTGCCATTCAGAAAAGCCCGCCGAGTAAATTCACCTGGTTTGGCTAAAACCGCACCGGAGTTGAGGCATGCATTCAACAGACGGCGCAATACATACAAACCACCGTGGCAGGAAAGTTCCACCACATCTTCTCCGGTATAGCTTTTTGGTGCCCGATAATTTGCGGCTACACACTGATCAAAAGTTCCCTCGGCATCATGCACGGTACCAAACAGAGAAGTATATCCGGGAATATCATTCAGTTTTTTCCCTGATACAGAGGAAAAAACCCGCCCTGCCACAGTGTGTGCATCATCACCGGAAATTCGCACAATTCCAATTCCACCTGGTGCCTGTGGTGTGCTGATGGCTGCAATGGTATGCATAACGGTTCAATCCTTCCTTTCACAAAAAAAGCGGCGAGACAGTCCCGCCGTAGAAATAACATCTGTGTTTCCACATTTTCAGAGTACTCACAAATAACTGATTATTCTTTGTTTTCAATTTGCCGCCCATTCATGTGGTCTCCATGCAGAGGAGCTGCCGCAGAATGCTGCCGGCTATTTGGATAGGTCCTTCCATTCGCATAATTCTGTCGATGATAACTGCGGTCTCCGCTATTGAAACGATTTCGGCGATAACTGCTGTTTTCCGAATAAGGTCTGCGCCCGCTCTGCCGGCGCGGCTGATAACGTTCTCCGCCCTCCGGACCAATAACAACATGGCGGGCTTGATCCTTTCCTTCACTCCAGCTTGTTGCACCCTCGACTTCTTGAACTGCCGTATGAATAATACGGCGTTCATAGGGATTCATTGGTTCCAGTGAATTATTTCGGCCGAATTTTACTGCCTTGGAAGCAAGTTTTTTTCCTAAAGATTCCAGAGTTTCCCGTCTTTTTTCTCTGTAATTTCCAATATCTAAGGTGATTCGATAATAGGTATTCTCTGTATGGTTTGCTACCAAGCCGGTCAGATACTGTAAAGCGTCCAGTGTCTCGCCTCGGTGGCCGATAATAAATCCGACATTACTTCCGGTAACAGCCAGTAAGGCACCACTCTCATTTTCCTGTACGTCAACTTTTGCATCAGAAAGACCAAGATTGTTTAAGATATTTGAAAGATAGGCAGCGGCCCTGTCTGCAGGACTGTCCTCTATATAAGCTTTTACTTTTGCCGGACTGCCTCCAAAAATTCCAAGCGTTTTTTTTACCGGCATCTCCATAATTTCAAATTTTGCTTCATCAGACTCCACACCGAGTTCCCTGCATGCTGCCGCACGGGCTGCTTCAACCGTTTCGCCTATACCAACCGCTTCTTTACGCATAACCACATCCTCCTTTTATCATCAACCTAGCCAATTCGTTGTACGATGCCGGAAAACCCAACTCCACGGAAAAGACTATCCTGTTATTTCTTCTTTCCCATATAATTGGTCCTGTTCTGTGTACTGCCGCTTTTTTCCTTAGACTGCTGCAAGCCATTTTTACCAGATTTCTTTTTGTGAGATGAAGCGCTGTTTTGTGACATCTGATTCCAATTTCTAATCTGACTTTCAAGTTCACTCTGCACTTGCGGCGGCAAAGGCTTCACTTGCGCTTCCCGCTGTTCCATCATCAGAATATGGGAACCTTCCGATTGGGCAGTCAGCACCTGCGGCGAATAATATTTCTGCATAAACCAGGTGCGCCATACGCCAAATGCACCATTTGCTGTATAATAAACACTCATAGCCGCCGGTACAATACAGGTGATATATCCAAACCAAACCTGCATGCCAATCATCACAACAATCATGCACCCCTGCTGGGAACCAGGCTGGGCCTGTCCCATTTTTTTCTGACTGATCTGCATATATATGGTCATCCAGAGCTGCAGGGCAATACTCGCCATCGGCAGCAGAAACAGCGGCGTACTGAACAAAGAAGACCAGAAATGTCCGGAAACCGCCGGTGTTGCCAGTAAATCCAAACCTAAAAATCGGAAACTGCTGCTAAACATCACTAACTTCTGCATATCATATGCACTGAAAATATGTGTAATATAGGGCTGAATCAAAGTAAAATCTTTTGCAATATCCAACTCACGGTACTGAGAAGCATAATTTCCGCTCATCGTGCTGGCCAGAGCATCTCCCGGGATTTTCTGAATAATAGCAGATGCCTGCGAGATTGCATTGGGGTCCAAATGCAGCACATTGGTAAGTGGGCTGGAAAGCGCAGCAAAGAATGCCATAAAAGCCAGCATCGGCAGAAACATCATCAGACAGCCAGAACCCATGCCGCCGCCTTCCTGTTCATATAATTTCTGCTGTTCTTCCGCCAGCTTCATTTTGTCCTTGCCGTAGATTTTTTGCAGCTCCTGCATTTTTTTCTGCATTTTCATGCTGCCAGCCATACTTCGCTGCTGTTTAATCATAGACGGAACCATCAAAACATTTAGTAAAATGGTAAGCACAATGACCGCAACGCCATAATTCCGCACAAGAAAATAGATTCCATACAACAGGTAGCCAATAAGCCAGCCTAACCAGTTAAAAATTTGCATAAGATGTTTAACTCTCCTCTATCAGGATTTCCGCTTCATAACTTTTTTTACCTTGATTTTCTTTTCCGGAACAGGGTCATAACCACCTGGACTAAAGGGATTACATCTCAAAATTCTCCATATAGCCAGCAGACTGCCTTTCAGCATTCCAAAGCGTTCAATTGCCTCAATAGCATAGTTGGAACACGTTGGAATATATCGGCAGCACGGTCCATGCAGCGGTGAAAGGTATTTCTGATAAAACCGAATTAGATGAAGCAACAGCTTTTTCATTTTAAAATTCCAGCTTTGTGCAGCTGCTGTTCCATAGCATGCTGCACTGACGTACTTTTCACATAAGGGGTCTTTGCTCTGGCAACAAAAATAAAGTCATATCCGGGTTTGATTCTCGGCAACAGTTCTCTAAAGGCCGCTCGAATCACTCGGCGAGAGCGGTTACGCTTCACGGCATTGCCGATCCGCTTGCTGGTTGTAATGCCCATGCGCACCCGTCCAAAGCGGTTTTTCAGAGCATAGCAAACAATTACCGGACTTACTAAATTTTTTCCTCGGCTGTAAATGTGCCGAAAGTCCCTGTTTTCCTTGATAGGTACATAATCCATGCATTCAGCTCCATTACATACAAAGAAAGGCCACGCTCGGGTGGCCCTTACGTTGCCTTCATCAGTAGGTTAGGCGCGCCCGGCCCTTCGCGCGGCGGCGAGCAAGCACCTTGCGGCCATTTCTGGTAGACATTCTTTTCCGAAAACCATGCTCCTTCTTACGATGGAGCTTTTTCGGCTGATACGTTCTCTTCATAGAAAAAACCTCCTTTCGGAATAAACCTCTGCAAGATAGCATTATACCGTACTGCTTCGGAATCTGTCAAGAATAAATATAGCACAAACCTCACAGAAAAGAAAGTAAAAGCCTGAAATTTAAAAAATTTCAGGTGATTTGACACAAAATTACGCCCAGTCTGTTTTTCCCGTTTTCAAAACTCGTCTCATTGCAAAACTTATGTGGTTATGATAGAATGAAATGTAATTTTGGAATCATTTTTAAGGATTAAATGTTTAAAGAAATGCGATTATCACGGAGGAGAGCTGAACATATGGATTCCTTCACCGAAGCATGGAGACTAATCTGTGATTACTGTAAAACGAAAATTACAGAAGTCGCCTACAATACCTGGATTTCCCGAATAGAACCAGTAAATCTAGATTTTTCCAGCGGCACTGCTGTGCTGAAAGTTCCCAATGATTTTCATCGAAAAACAATTACACATTATTACTTAAATACGCTGCAGGAAGCCTTTCTGCAGGTATTCGGCACGTCTGACATTAAAATCGACTTACGCACAGACGATGAACTGGTGTCCTCCAAACCTGTGGAGGACAAGCCCACCAATGAAGATTATGAATATACTTTTGATACATTCATTGTCGGACCAAGTAATAAGTTTGCCCATGCTGCCAGTTTAGCCGTTGCAACAAAACCAGCTGAACTTTATAATCCTCTTTTTATTTATGGAAACTCCGGCCTCGGTAAAACCCACCTTCTGTATGCAATTTGCCATGAAATCAAAAAGAACTGTCCAAGCATGGATATTGTTTACATCAAAGGCGATGAGTTTACGAATGAACTGATTGATGCCATTCAAAAAGGCACCACCACGGAATTTCACAACCGCTACCGCAACGCAGATGTCCTGTTAGTGGACGATATACAGTTTATTGCCGGCAAGGATTCTACGCAGGAAGAATTTTTCCACACATTCAATACTCTGTATGAAGCAAAAAAACAAATTGTGCTCACCAGTGATCGCCCGCCAAAAGATATTGCAACACTTGAAGAGCGACTGCTAACCCGCTTTGAATGGGGACTGACGGCAGATGTACAGCCGCCTGATTTTGAAACGCGCATCGCCATCATCAAACGAAAAGCAGAACTTTTAGGAATTGAGCTGGACGATAATGTCATTGAATACATGGCAAACCGGCTTAAAAACAATATTCGTCAGTTGGAAGGCGCCGTCAAGAAAATGAAAGCCTATCACCTGCTCAATGGCTACCCTTTAAACATTAATACGGCACAAGCAGCTATCAGTGACATTATTAACAATGATCAGCCTGTCCCGGTCACCATTGAAAAAATCATTGAGGAAGTCAGCCGCACATTTGGTACCACTCCGGAGGATATTCGTTCCAGTAAGCGGAGTGCAAATATCAGCAGCGCGCGCCAGGTCGCTATGTATGTAGTACGGGAAATCACACAAATGCCAATGACCGGAATCGGCACAGAATTTGGCGGACGCGACCACTCAACGGTCGTCTATGCCATTCAGCAGGTCGAAAAGAACATTAAAAAGAATCCGAAAATGCGTGCAACTGTAGAGGATATTACAAAGAACATCCGCGACCGGTGATTTTTTATGCTTTTCAATATACATTTTTTTGCATATTTATGCGTGAATGGAGTGCATAAATAATAATATATTCTTTAACTTGTTTTCAACTTTCCCCACCGAGTTTTCAACAGAGCGTTGAAAAAGCAAAATCTGTTAATTTTTTTCACTGTTTTTCCACATGGGCCGGTTTGAAAAAAGTAAAGCCAAAGTGCTGATATTTTCTACCTTTTTTCTGCTTTTCCACTTTTCCGGACTCTATACTACTGTTCCTAAATTTATTTCTATTCTATTTATACTCTTTGTAAAGGAAGGCACTCATTCGATGAAATTTACTTGTGAGCGGCAACTGCTGCTTGAGGCTGTATTAAATGTGCAACATGCTGTATCCTCAAAAAGTTCAATCCCAGCTTTGCAGGGAATTCTATTAAAGGCAAAGCAAAACAGCTTGTTTCTGTGTGGCTATGATGCGGAAATGCTTGGTATGACAACAGAAATTCAGGCTGATGTTCTTGAAACAGGCACCATTGTTCTTTCTGCCAAGCTTTTTGGAGACATTGTGCGTCGTCTGCCTGATGAAAGTGTTCATATCGAGACAGATGAAAAGAATATTACAGCCATCCGAAGTGGTCAAAGCCATTTTTCTATTGTCGGGATTCCAGCTGAAGAATATCCGGAATTGCCTAAAATTTCCGGAGAACGTGGAATCCGCATATCAAACCATGTTTTGAAGGATATGATTCACCAAACGATTTTTGCTGTCGCAGACAATGATGCAAAGCCCATCCACACCGGCACACTTTTTGAAATTGGGAATGGAAAAATCCGCTTAGTCAGTGTAGATGGATACCGTCTTGCCCTCCGGGAGGAAATGGTCAACAGCGAGGAACAAAATCTCTCCTTTGTCGTTCCCGGCAAAGCTTTGTTGGAAGTCAGCAAGCTGCTTCCGGAAAATGATGAAAATTGTTCAATACAGGTAGGAAGCCGCCATATTCTGTTCATAGTTGGAAACTATACTGTAATTGCAAGATTGCTTGAAGGCCAATTTCTGGATTACCGTTCGGCAATCCCGCAAAAAAGCAGCACGCAAATTGTGCTGAAAACCAGCGATTTCATAAACAGTGTCGAACGTGTCTCCCTGCTCATTACAGACCGTCTCAAAAGCCCAATCCGCTGTATTTTTGAGGAAAATGCTGTGCGGCTGTCCAGTTACACGCCCATTGGCCGTGCAAGTGACCAATTCCCAGAAAAATCGGAAGGACAACCCGTCGAGATGGGATTCAATAATCATTATTTGCTGGATGCTCTGCGAAATGCGGAGGGGGATCAGGTTCGGATTGAACTCAACGGGCCTCTTTCACCGATGAAAGTTTTGCCGATGGAGGGAAACAGCTTTTTATTTCTTGTGCTGCCAGTCCGCTTGAAATCAGAATAAACTGACGGCTCCCTGATGAATTTGCTTTATTGACCGATAAAGTATATATTTAGATAAAAAAATTGAAGAAAAAGGATTAAACTGGAATGAACAGGGAAATTATAAAAATAGATAAGGACTTTATACGGCTGGACGCCCTGCTGAAACTTGCAGGTGCTGTCGATACCGGCGGGCGTGCAAAATATGTTATTCAGGGCGGTGAAGTGAAAGTTAATGGAGAAATTTGCACGATGCGCGGCAAAAAACTGCGTTCCGGCGATATTGTGGACTACAACGGCCGAACATTCGAGGTAGCAGGTTGAGAATTCTTTCTCTCTGCTGCCGGCATTATCGTAATCTGCAGGACGTTTCCTTTTTCCCACAGCCTGGTGTGAATGTCATATGGGGACAAAATGCACAGGGAAAGACTAACCTCTTGGAAGCAGTCTGGCTTTTTACCGGCGGGCACAGTTTTCGTGGGACAAAAGACAGCGAGTTGGTACAGCACGGATCCTCTGGTGCCAGACTGCAGCTCCGCTTTTACAGCCAGGAGCGGGAACAGTCGGCTGAAATTTTTCTGGAGAATAGCCGCCGCCGGGCGGAATTGAATGGAGTTGCACTTCGTTCGCCCGGCCGCTTGGTGGGACATATTCATGCAGTGGTTTTTTCGCCGGAGCATCTTTCACTTGTGCGGGAAGGGCCGGCAAACCGCCGAAATTTTCTGGATGCTGCGCTGTGTCAGTTAAAACCAAGCTATGTTCATTTGCTGAACCGCTATCAGCGAACCCTTTCCCAGCGAAATGCTCTGCTCAAGGATATTCCCCGTCATCGGGAACTGGAGGATACCCTTCCTATCTGGGATACCAAGCTGGCGGCTGACGGAACACGGATTGTCGCGGAACGCAAATCTTATCTTAAGCTGCTGGCTTGTACAGCGACTTCTGTTTACAGCGGACTGAGTCACGGAAAAGAAACTCTCCGTCTTTCCTATTCCTGTACGGCAGACGATCTGGGTGCTGCCCTGCAGAAAGGACGGCTTCGTGATATCCGGCAGGGATTCACGGGTGAAGGTCCACATCGGGATGATATGGAAATTTTATTGGATAATGCTTCTGCACGTTCCTGTGCTTCTCAAGGACAGAAGCGCAGCATTGTCTTAGCCCTGAAACTGGCGGAAGCGTCCACATTAGGGAAAAGCACAGGCGAAACTCCAATCATTTTATTAGATGATGTGCTCAGTGAACTGGACAGCAGCCGACAGGACTATCTGCTGAATCACCTTTCCAAATGTCAGGTCTTTATTACATGCTGCGAACCGGCACAGACACAGATCTTGCAAAGCGGTGGGCTTTTTCGTGCAGAAAATGGTATGATCAAGCCAGAACAGCCAAACAAGGTATCTTGAAAGGAGACGGCCATGTATCTGCATCTCGGGCAGAATATTGTGATACGCAGTGAGGATATCCTTGGCATTTTTGATATGGAAACTTCTACACTAGGTCCATCCACACGAAGCTGTCTGGCAAGAAGTGAAAAAAACGGTCATGTTGTGAATGTTTCCATGGAAATGCCGAAAAGCTTTGTTTTGTGCCGCACACCAAATGGTCAGGAAACCGTCTATATTACGCAAATCAGCTCTTCCACCCTGCTGAAACGGGCCGGATTTATGGAAGAACTGCGAAATGTAAACACTGAAAAACAGGAGCAGATGACATGAAAAAACTGCAATATCCAAAGTGTCCTTACTGCGGAAAGAGAGTAAATCCTTTGATGGCATTTATCCTGAAAAGTGAGGGAGAGTACCGGTGTACCAAGTGCAGCGGTATTTCAAATATAGAATTAGATTCCCAAATCTATAAGTTTGCAGTTGGCATTGTGCTGACTGCTGCTGCCATCTTTGTGCTGGAAGAATTATTCATTCGGCCATTTGTTTGGTATCTGGTGCTTTTTCTTCTCATCCCATTTTTAGTTTTTTATTTGCTTTCTCCGTCTTTTGTAAGGCTTAAACGGCCAGTTATCCGAAGACAAAAAATGGAGCGCCGTGTGCCAAACAGTGTAACCGGAGGCGTGCCATATGGACCTCATCGAATGGATGATCCCACGGTTTATGTACCGCCCGCCTATGGAGGAAAATTGGTTAAACCAGCCCCTCATGCTGTACCGCGTGCGGAGGAACCAACGATTCAAATGAGTTCTCAAAATTATGGCAGAAAGACTCGAAAACTGAATCGGCAGCAGACAGGTTATGGCAGTAAAGCTGGACAAATGAGTCTGCAGCAGTCGCTGAATCAGTTTGAGGAGGACCTTGGGGAAAATGCCCAGCCGGTTTTCTACAGCCGCCCCGAATCGGAAATCAACCGCAACCGTCTTTACCGTGCTCCGCTCGACGGCCCGCAGCCCAATGACCAAGATGAATAAGCAAATTTCGGCCTGTCCATGGTGCGGTGCACACTTTACACATGCTGAAAAACAGGCAGCTGTGAAGGCAGGCAGACTTTTCTGTCCTGTATGCAGAAAGCAAATTTTTGCTTTCCGCAGCAGACAACGGATGCTGTTGGTATTTTTCCTCATTTTCGTTTTATGCGCCGTTGATTTTGAATTTTTACTCTTGGAGATGCCACTCCTCGCTGTCTGGGGATTTACGGCTGTCTGTGTGACGATTCTTTGGAAATTTCGCAGTCATACGATTGTATTTTCCAAATTTAATAAATTATATAAAAAATAAAAATATAAAAAAATTCATCCTCTATCAATATTTTCTCATTTCAGGAATCAAGGAACCGATCTTAGTTTGAAATAATGGGGAGCCTGCTGAACCTGCCGTGTGGGCGGGGTCCCATAGGAGGTCTTTCAGTTTTGGAAACAAACGAATCGAACAAAGTGACACGTGTGGATACTGAATATGATGCCGATCAGATTCAGGTCCTGGAAGGTCTGGAAGCTGTGCGAAAACGTCCCGGTATGTATATTGGCTCTACCGGCGAGCGCGGCCTGCATCATTTGGTGTACGAAATTGTTGATAATGCAGTGGACGAGGCACTGGCCGGTTTCTGTGACCGAATTGATGTCAAAATTGAGTCCGGAAATATTATCAACGTTACGGATAACGGCCGAGGAATTCCAGTCGGCAAGGAACATAAGACCGGTTTGCCTGCCGTTACCGTCGTGTATACGGTGTTACATGCCGGCGGAAAATTCGGCGGAGGCGGCTACAAAGTTTCCAGTGGATTGCATGGTGTGGGTGCTTCTGTGGTGAATGCACTGTCTCAGTGGCTGGAAGTCAAAGTGGTTCATGATGGAAAAATTTATTTTCAGCGGTTTGAGCGCGGAAAAGTTATGACTGATCTGAAAATTATCGGGGATGCTCAGCCCGGGCAGAGGGGGACCAATGTACGTTTCCAGGCGGACCCGGAAATTTTCCGCGATACAACAGTTTATAAATATGAAATTTTGCAGAAGCGTTTGAGAGAACAGGCATTTTTAAATGCTGGCGTCAATATTATTCTTACAGATGAGCGTGATGCAGAACATATTCTTTCTAATCAGTTTTGCTACGAAGGCGGTATTTCCAGTTTTGTAGAGTTTATTAATAAAGATAAAACACCAATTCACTCAGATATTATTCATTTTTCTGCAATGGCTGCAGACGGAAATGCAAATGCAGAGATCGCCATGCAGTATACAGATGCTTACAATGAAATGCTGCTTTCTTTTGCCAATGATGTGCATACCACGGATGGTGGTACACATGTTGAGGGATTCAAGCGGGCACTTACCCGTGTTATGAACAGCTATGCCCACCAGCACAATATCCTGAAAAGCAGTGACGATAATCTGAGCGGGGATGATGTTCGCGAAGGCCTGACAGCGATTATAAGCGTCAAGGTGAAAGATGCTCAGTTTGAAAGTCAGACCAAAGCTAAACTTGGAAATACGGAGATTGGCACACTGGTCAACTCTGTTGTTGGAGAAAAGCTTTCCACTTATTTAGAGGAGCATCCGGCTGTTGCCAAGGATATTTTTGACAAAGCTCTGGCTGCCTCTCGTGCACGTGCCGCTGCCAGACGGGCACGTGATTTGGTTCGCCGCAAATCCGTTTTGGAAAATGCCAGCCTGCCCGGAAAATTGGCAGACTGCCAAAGCCGTGAGCCGGAAAGTACTGAGATTTATATTGTTGAGGGTGATTCTGCAGGAGGTTCCGCAAAGATGGGAAGGGACCGTAAATTTCAGGCCATCCTCCCTCTTTGGGGCAAAATGCTGAATGTCGAAAAAGCACGGTTGGATAAAGTTTATGGAAATGAAAAACTGATGCCTATCGTAACGGCACTTGGCACAGGAATCGGAGAGGACTTTGATCTTTCCAAACTGCGTTACGGAAAAATCATCATTATGGCAGATGCTGATGTGGATGGGTCCCATATTCGGATTCTGCTGCTGACGTTTTTTTACCGCTTTATGCAGCCTCTGGTTGAGGAAGGTCATATTTATCTGGCACAGCCTCCGCTTTACCGACTTACGAAAGGCGGCCAGCATTATTACGCCTATACGGAAGAAGAACGCGTAAAGCTTATGGAGGAACTGGGCAATACCAGTATGCAGCGCTATAAGGGCTTGGGCGAAATGGATCCGGAACAGCTTTGGGAAACCACTATGAATCCTCAAACCCGTATTATGCGTCGTGTGGAGGTCGAGGATGCCGCTGCTGCCGATGCTGCCTTTACAGTACTGATGGGAGATAAAGTGGAACCACGCCGCAAATATATTGAAGAAAATGCAAAATATACGGAAAATCTTGACGTGTGAGGTAACCTTTTCTTTGTGCAGGATGCATGCCGGGTATTTTCATTTTTATAAAAATCTGGTATAATCAATAAGAGTATACGCATCACCTTATCCGAAAATTATTTTTGACATTGGATGCCGTCACTTAAAAATTTTGCGGATGAAAACTGTCAGTGAAAAGGAGAGTTTCGTGCAGCATGAGTAATAGGCAGACAGGAGAAGATAGCGTGCCGCCTCCTGAACCGGAGGTTCAGGAGACCAACGAACATGTTATTCAATGGGATGGCAGTGAAGCAGAAATGGTAGCGGATGACCATGCAGAGGAATTTGATGAACCCAAAACCGCTGTCAAAATTCAGTATGTGTTAACAGGTGAAGAAATACACAGGGCTTTGTACCGCATCGGCCTGCCCACCAAACGGCTGAGTATGTTGATTGTGCTGGCAGTGTTGTCTTTTGCAGCAGCAGCTGTCGATTTTGTGGGATTCGGCATGCAGTCTGTTTCTTTGGCTCCTTATTTTGGAGTCTTATTTGCCTTGTTTGGTGTCTGCATTCTCTTATTCCCATGGCTGTTTATTTGGAAACACACGGTTTCCGCTAATGACCGGCAGCCGTATATGCTCAAAATTTATCCTGATCGTATTGAAGGAGAGCATGCTGGCCAAAACATTGGAATTCCTTTGGACAATTCTTTTCCCTGCGAATTTTACCATGGGCTGATTCTGCTCCGCTGCGGGCAAAATTTGATTCATCAGAACGAGGGACTGCTTATTATACCACTGCGCAGTGTGGAACCTGGCATATTAGCCGATGTGGAAGCAGCAATTCGTTCCGGAACAGTTTTTTCAGGCATCAAATAACCCATGAAAAACTGACGCAGTGTTCCATGCACGTTTTGAATCTTCGACACTGCATCTGAATCGTTTTCAATTCTTATCACCGCAGCGACTGTAAGCCAGTGAAGCAGCGGCGGGGCTGCACCCCAAAGGAGGACATTCCCTTTATGGATGAAATACAAAATGAACAGAACGAACGAATTATCGATGTGGATTTGGAAAATGAGGTACAAAAATCCTTTATGGCTTATTCCATGTCCGTCATTGTGCAGCGTGCCTTGCCGGATGTTCGTGACGGCCTGAAACCAGTTCATCGTCGTATTCTGTATGCCATGTATGAAGATGGTATTACACCGGACAAGCCTTATAAAAAGTGCGCGACTACTGTTGGCGATGTACTGGGCCGCTACCATCCGCACGGTGATGCTTCCGTTTACGATGCTTTGGTCCGTCTTGCACAGGATTTTTCTATGCGTTATATGCTGGTAGACGGGCATGGCAATTTCGGTTCTGTGGATGGTGATCCTCCGGCTGCTTATCGTTACACAGAGTCACGGATGAGCAAACTTGCAGTGGAGATGCTGCAGGATATTGATAAAGATACAGTGGATTTTGGGCCTAACTTTGATGATAGCCGTAAAGAACCAAAAGTATTGCCAAGTCATTTTCCCAATCTGCTGGTCAATGGTTCTACCGGCATTGCCGTTGGGATGGCAACCAACATTCCGCCGCATAATCTGGGTGAAATTATTGACGGCGTATGTGCACTCATTGACAATCCGGATATTGACTTGGATGGCTTGATGCAGTATATCAAAGGACCGGATTTTCCAACAGCAGGTATTATCATGGGCCGCGTCGGGATTCGAGCCGCTTATGCAACTGGAAAAGGCCGTATTACCGTGCGTGCACGTGCCGAAATTGTGGAAGAAAAGAATGGCCGTTTCAGCATTGTTGTCACAGAACTGCCTTATCAGGTCAATAAAGCGCGCCTCATTGAAAACATTGCCAATTTAGTGAAAGAAAAGCGCATTACCGGCATTTCAAATATTGAGGACCATTCCGATCGTAATGGGATGCATATTTTGATTTCGGTCAAGCGTGATGCTTCTCCTCAAATTGTCTTGAATCAGCTTTATTCTTATACACAGCTGCAAACAACGTTCAGTGTGAATATGCTGGCAATTGTTGATGCGCATGGGGATTATAGCGGGGAACCGAAACTGCTGAATCTGAAACAGATTTTGGAATATTATGTTGATTTTCAGAAAGATGTGGTGACCAGGCGCACTAAATTTGAGTTGAATAAGGCGCTTGCCCGTGCCCATATTTTAGAGGGCCTGAAAATTGCAGTCGATAATATTGATGAGATTATCTCCATTATCCGCTCCAGCAAAGACAGGGCTTCTGCCCGTGCCCGTATGACAGAACGTTTCGGACTGGATGATATTCAGACACAGGCAATTGTACAGATGCCTCTTGGCGCTTTGACAGGTTTGGAAAGAAAGAAACTGGAGGAGGAACTGGCTTCTATTCAGGAAAAAGTAGCTGACTTGCGCGATATCTTGGCACATGAGGAACGCGTGCTGTCTATTATCAAAGCGGATGCCCAAAATGTGAAGCAGAAGTTTTCTGACGAACGTCGGACGGAAATTGTGGCAGTTTCCGGTGAAGTGGATATTGAGGATTTAATTCCGGATGAGGAGTGCGTGCTGACGCTGACTGATTTCGGTTATGTGAAGCGTCTTGCCGCAGATACCTATCATACGCAGAACCGCGGCGGACGTGGAATCAGTGCAATGACGCGCCGCGAAGAAGACTGTACCAGTGAAATGTTTGTCTGTGGCAGCCATGATTATGTACTGTTCTTTACAAATTTTGGCCGTGTCTATCGGCTGAAATGCTATGAGGTTCCGGAAGGAAGCCGTACCAGTAAGGGAATGAATATTGCCAATCTGCTGCCGATTTCTCAAAATGAGAGTGTCACTTCTATGATTCGCGTGCCTGAGTTTGACGACGAAAGCTATTTGTGCATGGTAACACGCAACGGCATTATTAAGCGTACTGTCCTTTCGGCTTATAATACCGCGCGCAAAGGCGGCGTCATAGCGCTGGATTTAGCTGATGGTGATGAACTGTGCTGGGTGCGGCTGACTAGTGGAAATGACGAACTGCTGGTTGCCACGCACTTGGGTATGGCCATCCGCTTCAATGAAAATGATGTGCGTCCGATGGGCCGTACCGCACGCGGTGTAAAAGCCATTACGCTGAAAGAAAGCGATTATGTTATCGGAATGAGTATCTTGCGTGACGGCGGCCGTGTGCTGACTGTCAGCGAAACTGGATATGGGCGTCTTTCCCCTATTGAAAATTACCGTATTCAGAACCGTGGCGGCAAAGGACTGCTCAATTATCATGTAGATAAGTACGGTTATGTTGCTGGTATTAAAGTTGTTGACCTGACTGATGATGTCATTCTGATTTCGGAAGAGGGCATTTTAATTCGAATTCCTGCAAATTCTATACGTATTTGTGCGCGGCCAAGCAAAGGCGTCAAAGTGATGCGTCTTGGCAGCACGGATAAGGTCATTACATTGGCACGCACAGAACATGAAGAATCAGAAACGACAGATGAATTGCCGGAAGATGACAGCAATCCGGATGAGGGTGCTGATGAAAAAGCCGAAACACCGGAGGACCAAAAGGATGAATAGTCACTTCAGAAAATGGACGGTTTTACTTGTCTCTGTATGCCTGTGTGTGATTTGCACAGCGGCAGGATGCGGACAAAAAAGCAGTTCCGGAACAGCGAAAGGAATATCCTCTTCTTTGTCAGCTGTTTCGCAAGGTTCTGATTCCAGTAAAGAAGCAGCAATTTCCAAAGTGCCTGCGATTGAAGCTGTTCCAGAGAGTGGTACCTCTTCTTTGCTTTCTTCATCCGCAAAAAATGATGCTTTTCAGAAAAAGTGGGAAGAAAATCCAATTAATGAAGCCTTTCAAAAAGATAATCAGTCAGCAGGTTCCAGCCGTCAGATGGTGAAATTATACAGTGACTATGCTAACAAATGGAAAAATGAAATCGCTTCCGCTTATGACCGCTTAATGACAGTGAGCGGCAATGATGCTGCTTTAAAAAATGAGCAAAATGCATGGGTCAGCGGACAGGCAGCAGCGTTACAAAAAATTAAAAATTCTGTTGTTTCCGGCGGAACAGGGGCTTCTGTGGCAATTGCCAGCAAAATAATGCAGTTTTACCGCAGCCGCGCTCAGCAGATTTACTCTGAACTTTATCAATATGATCCCAAATTTACTTTTTCGGGAAACTGAGTATTTTGCTGGGAGGCGGTAAACATGAAATTAACGGAAAAGATGCTGGAGCAGAAATATATTTATCATGGGCATATTTTGCAGATGCATGTCGATAAGGTCCGTTTGGAGGATGGCCGCATTTCCACACGAGAATGTGTGGACCATCCGGGAGGCGTCAGTGTGGCAGCGCTGACAGCCCAGAATGAGATTCTATTGGTGCGGCAGTTCCGCTATCCGTATGGGGAAATCGTTTTGGAAGCGCCCGCTGGAAAGTTGGAACCGGGGGAAGATCCACTGGAAGCCTGCAAACGCGAACAAAAAGAAGAAACCGGTACAACAGCGGCAACTTATCTCCCGCTTTGCGTGACCTACCCTTCTCCAGGTTATACAAATGAAAAGTTGTATTTGTATGCCTGCCGCATCACCCAAACAGGCAGTCAGCATTTGGATGAGGGTGAATTTCTGGAAGTCGAATCTATACCACTTGCAGAAGCAGAAAAAATGGTAGAACGCGGAGAAATCCACGATGCAAAGACACAGGTCTTGATTCTGCGTACCGTTCAGCTTGTAGCTGATGGGAAATTATAATTTGAAAGTTTAAGAAATATTTGTATGAGTAAAGAAGAATGAATCCCGCTAACCTTTTTTCTTTTGGTTAGGCGGGATTTTTTTATCGCTAATCAAGTGCAGGCAAAAATTCCTTCATTTTTCCAATCAAGACTTGATTAGCAAAATATCATGAATATGGAATCTGCCGGCTGTTTTTGGCGGGTCCCTTTTTTTTCCTGTATTTTGATTCGCGCCGGTATAAAATTATATGGAAGAATTGGAAACTATTCAAAAATAATAGACATATTATAATGACTTTAAAAACTGATATTGTTAATTTGTCATAAATTCTATTTGACAGCACTAAAGTATTCATCCTTGAAGATGCCCTTCATTCATGTTATATTTGAAAAAAGGAGTTGTGAATCTCAATACAATTTATTGAAAAGTGGAGGATCTTTTATGGCAACTGAAAAAAGTTTGAAAAACGTTCCCAAAAAGAAATCGGGAGCAAAGGCAGGTGTTCAGAAATTCGGCGGTTTTCTTTCCGGCATGGTGATGCCGAACATCGGCGCATTTATCGCATGGGGCCTTTTAACGGCTCTGTTTATTCCAACCGGCTGGATTCCGAATAAGGCATTAGCCAGTTTGGCAAGCCCTATGATTACATTTCTTCTCCCTCTGTTAATTGGGTATACCGGCGGTACCCTTGTTTATGGAAAACGCGGCGGAGTGGTTGCCGCTATCGCAACTATGGGTGTTATTGTTGGTTCTTCCGTTACTATGTTTTTGGGAGCTATGATTATTGGGCCGCTCAGCGCGTACCTGATGAAAAAATTTGATGGACTGGTCGAGGGCAAAGTTCATGAAGGTTTTGAGATGCTGGTCAATACATTCTCTGCCGGTATTCTCGGCGGCATCATTTCTGTTGTTGGCTTTTTTGCAATTGGTCCGGCTGTCGGTGCTCTTACAACCGCTCTGGGTCAGGCAGCATTGTGGATTACCAAAGTAAAACTTCTGCCGCTGATTGCCGTTGTCGTGGAACCCGGAAAGATTTTATTCCTGAACAATGCAATTAACCACGGAATATTTGATCCGGTTGGTATTTCCCAAGTTAAAGAATTTGGAAAATCCATATTTTTCTTGTTGGAATCTGACCCCGGTCCTGGCCTTGGCATTTTGCTTGCCTATTGGATTTTTGGAAAAGGAACTGAGAAAGAATCTGCACCCGGTGCTGTGATTATTCACTTCTTCGGCGGCATTCATGAGATTTATTTCCCCTATGTACTGATGCACCCCATGCTTTTGCTGTCCGTTATTTTTGGCGGCATGTCTGCGGATTTGGTTTTTGTTCTGACAGGTGCAGGGTTGGTTGCTTCTCCTGCCCCAGGAAGCATTATTGCTGAAATTTTAATGTGCCCGAAAGGTGGTCTGCTTCCTGTTTTGGCTGGCATTCTGACCGGTACAGTTGTTTCTCTTCTTATCTCCATGCCTATTCTAAAACGGGTAAATTTGAAGAATACGGATGACAACTCCTTTGAAATGGCCAAAGAAACCGTTGCTCAAATGAAATCGGGAAGCAAAGAGGAAAAGTCAACAGAAGCAAACGAAACAGCAGAAAATACAGACAAGGCAGTTTCTGTAGACGAAATTCCAAGTAAAATCATCTTTGCCTGCGATGCAGGAATGGGTTCTTCTGCAATGGGAGAAACAATCTTGAAAAAGAAACTAAAAGAAGCTGGAATTGATATTGCAGTCAGCCATTCAGCAGTCAACGAACTTCCCCAAGATGCCGAAGTGGTCTTTACACAGGAAAGTCTGGAGGAGCGTGCCAAACAAATTGTGCCGAATGCGCACATCATTACCGTTGAAAATTTCCTTGACAGTACTCCTTATGACAATTACATTTTGGCATTGAAAGCGAAAATTGATCAACAAAAATAGAATTTGATTAACTCTGTGAAGGAAGGTGGAAATATTGAATCTGTCTGCCAGGCAAGTGCTTATGCTCCGCCTGCTGCTGAAGTTTGGAAAGATGGATATTGAAACGCTTTCCCAAAAGATGGAAGTCAGTGAGCGTACCATTTTTCGCGAAGTTTCTTCCATTAATGAGTACTTTCAGAAAAAACAGATCTGTATTTCCATGAAGAAATCCATTCTCACTGTCGATGGCACAAAAAAGGATATTGAAAAGCTGCAATATCTGCTGTTGGAAATACCCGGCCGTTTTCTGTTGACGCCAAAGCAGCGAATTTTGTTTATTGCATCCCAGCTGCTTTTGGCAGATGATGTATGTAAATCAGCCTTTTTCAGCTATCAGCTCGGCATTACAGAGGGTGCGGTCAGCATGCTTATGAATCATATTGAACAATGGCTGCGGGGAAAAGGACTGACTTTGCACCGGAAACGCGGATACGGAATTGCGGTTGATGGTACGGAGTGGACAAAACGCAATGCACTTGTCACATTGATTTATGAGTACAAACCGATTGATCAGTTGCTTGCCTTTTTTTACGGAGTTCAAGATGACCAGGTTCTGCAGTACTTTTTTAATTCTCAGTTCGGAAAACATACTTTGCAGACCGCAAAAGCAATTCTCGATCTCGTACCTCAAAAACAGACGGATGACATTATTTATTTGACTTCCCTGTTACATACGATGATTTCCGTCAAAAAAATGCTTGCAGGATGTCCGATCTCTCTTCCCGAAGATTTTGTCCGCAAAGTGTGGTCTTTAGAAAGTCATGATTTCTGTGTGAAACTACAGGAATTTCTCAATCAGCAGGGGCTGCCTGCCAATGATTACGAAATTGCCTACATTGCTGTTCATCTTCCCGCAAACTATCGTCTGGAGGCGAACCGCAGATTTCAGGGCCTGAATGTCACGGTTGACAGTCTGACCAAAGAAGTGCTGGAAGAAGTGCAGGCAGTCCTAAAAAATGAAGTTGCTCATGACAGCCATCTTTTGACCAGCGTTTCCCAGGATTTAGGTTTGGCAATTTATCGGGCTGATATGGGGATTCATATTAAAAATTCGCTGCTTAAACAGGTGCAGGAACACTATGGCGTACTTTTTAAAACGGTTGACCGTGCCTGCAAATTGGTCTTTTCTAAATACAATCTGCAATTTTCACCGGATGAGATCGGTGTGATTACCATGGAAATTGGAAGTGCACTGGAAACAAAATCCTATATTGAACGAAGTATTTCGATTCTAATTGTATGTCCCAATGGATTGTTTGCTTCTCATATTTTATACAACAAACTCAAAAACATTGCCCGTGTCAATGACAGCATTACCATTGCTTCTCTCAAAGAATGGTCGGCAGCTCCAAGAGCGTATGATTTGATTATTTCCACCGTTGCCATTCAGCTAGACAATCGCAACAATTCCACTGTTCTTGTCGTTTCTCAGTTTTTAAGTGATGATGATATTGCCCGAATCCATAAGTCTATTGATCAGATTCGCAGTCAGGTAGGAAATACCTCACTGCAGTGGCTTCCCTCGCCGCAGTCTTTTAAAGCTCCGTATGGAGTGTTGGAAAAGAAATTAATTGACGACATGTTTTGTCAGCTTACTCTCCGTACTATTCCAATCGGAACTTTTACCGATATGATACAAAAAATATCCGAAGAATTATCTCAAAATGGAATCGTATCGAAACCCGAAGAAATCGTCAGGCTGATTTTGCAGAGAGAAAAGACAGGAAGCGTTGTCATTCCGGGAACACACGTTTCTTTGCTTCATGTCCGTTCAGATTTGGTCAGCACGCCGTTTGTCGGGGTCTATCGCTTACAGGGTGAAACCATCATGAGGGGAATAGGATTTGCGCGGGAGCCGGTTGATACTTTCTTAATTATGCTGGCACGGAGCAAAGAAAGCCCGGTCATTTTAGAAAAAATGGGTAATATCAGTGTTGCTTTGATCGAAGATCAGGAGTTTACAGAAATTTTAAGGACCGGCAGTTTTGAAGAAATAAAAAAAAAGTTTATGAAGATACTGGCCGAATAAAAACATTCGAAGGGAGATTCAGAAGCAATGACACGGCAAATTTTGAAAACGGAAAATATCATTTTAAATCAGAAGAGCGAAACCAAAGAGAAAGCAATCGAACGTGTCGGAAACATGTTGCTGCAAAGTGGGTATATTACTCCCCATTATATTGAAGGAATGAAAAAACGGGAAGAAGAATTCACAACCTATATTGGCAGTGGAATCGCTATTCCCCACGCAGTTAATGAATATAAGCAGGAGATTTTGGAAACTGGCCTTGTCATGGTCCAGTACCCGCATGGAGTGGAATTTGGCAAAAATAAAATTGCTTATCTGGTCATCGGTATTGCAGGCAAGGGAGATGAACATCTTGGATTGCTGACCAAAATTGCATTGACGGTACAGGATCCTAAAAATGTCGAACATCTCCGGTATGCAAAAACACCGCAGGAAATCTTAGAAGTCATTGAAGAAGGCGGTCAATAAAAATTTATATATCAGGAAAGTATATCAGGAAAGGATTTGAGGGAATTATGTTGAAAGAGGAATTTACACTTCATAGTCAATATGGGTTCCATTTGCGGCCTGCTCAGGTTATGGTAGAAAAAATGAGTGCTTTTACATCCAAAGTTCAAGTCAAAAAAGCAGACGGAACCGAGGCCGATGCAAAAAGCCTGCTGGGCCTGATGAGCCTTGGGCTGAATGATGGGCAGACTGTGGAAATTACCATCCAAGGAGACGATGAAGAAGCAGCCATGAAGGAAATGGAGAAACTGTTTCAATCCAATTTTGGAGAATGATTTTTCATTTTTTTTAATTTCCATTCAGGAGGTGAAATGAAAATGAAACAGCAAATTTTTCATGGAATCGGTGTTTCAGAGGGAATTCGGAAGGGAAAAGCGTTTGTTTATCGTCATCAAGTGCAGCCTGATGTTGATCAAATGATTGCAAAGGAGCAGGTGGAATCGGAACTGGCACGCCTGAATCGTGCAGTCGAGGAGTCTTCCCAAGAAATTAACGACCTGATTTCACAGGCTTCTGCAACTTTGCCGGAAAGCCAAAAGGCTGTCTTAAAAGGTCAGAAAACATTTCTGACTGATCCTGCCTACTGCCCTGCTATGCAGAAACTGATACAGGAAAAATGGTATTCTGCAGGAAAAGCAGTACAGACGATTACCAAACAATATGCCACGACACTGGAACAGATGGAAAATGCTTATCTGCGTGAACGTGCAGCTGATGTTTGGGATGCGGGAAACCGGTTGCTCAATCATTTGTCTGGTCGACATTTTGCAAGTTTGTCCAGCATCCCAAAACCCGTCATTGTGTTGGCAGATGACCTGTCCCCTGCCGATACTATTCAAATGGACCGTCGGTTTGTCCTTGCTTTCGCAACACAAAAAGGCGGAAAAACTTCTCATACTTCCATTTTTGCAAAATCTCTTGGCATTCCTGCAGTTGTGGGGATTTCCGATCTGATGGAGCAGGCGGAACCGGAGACGGAAGTCATTTTAGATGGTGAACAGGGAATTTGTATTCTGGCACCCAATTCCGAAACCATTGCAGTCTATGACGAAAAAATGGAAAAAGAACAGAAATGGCAGGTCTTGCTGAATCATTTTAAAGGGAAAGCTGCACAAACCAATGACGGGAAAAAGATATTGACTGCCGCCAATATTGGTTCTGCTGCTGATGCGCAGGAAGCCCAGAAAATGGGAGCGGAAGGCATCGGCCTGTTCCGTACGGAGCAGCTTTATCTTTCCAGAAAGACTGCACCGGATGAAGAAACACAGTTTCGTGTTTACAAGAAAGCGGCGGAATGTTATCCGGACAACACCGTGATTATCCGAACCTTGGATATCGGTGGAGATAAGGAGATCCCTTATCTTGGCATTAATCGGGAAACCAACCCGTTTCTGGGTTACCGCGCTATCCGATATTGTCTTGGAGAACGGAAAATCTTTCTCACACAGCTGCGGGCAATCCTGCGGGCTTCTGTTTATGGGCATCTTGCCATTATGTTCCCCATGATTTCTGGCCTGCAAGAGTTGAGGGATGCGAAATCCGTGCTGAAAACAGCCGCAGCACAGCTCAAAGAGCAGAATCTTCCCTTTGATGGTTCCATCAAAACCGGTATTATGGTGGAGATTCCCTCTGCAGCAGTGATGGCGGATACTCTTGCCAAAGAAGCAGACTTCTTTAGCATTGGTACGAATGACCTTGTTCAGTACACATTGGCAGTTGACCGTGGAAATGAAAACGTTTCCTATCTGTATGATTATTTCAATCCGGCGGTTGTTCGTTTAGTCCGTCGGGTGACAGAAGCTGCAAAGACCGCAGAAATTCCGGTGGGTATGTGTGGGGCGATGGCAGGAGACCCGCTGGCTATTCCGCTTTTATTGGGTTTGGGTCTTACAGAGCTCAGTATGCCGGCTGGTGCGATTCCCAAAGCCAAATACATAATCAATCAGTTGCATAGTGATTCCTGTCAGCAGCTTGCAAATCAAATTCAAGCCTGCCAAACACCGCCGCAGGTTCACAAAGCTTTGCAGGACTTTGCTCGTGCAAATTTCCAGATGGATGCGGAACAGAAAATATCGGTATCAAACGAAAAGAATTTGAATTAGCTATAGAAATATGCTCAAATCATCAAATAAATTGGAGGCAGCAATGTTGTGATTTATACAGTGACGTTAAATCCAGCTTTGGACAAGACCGTAGAAATCCCCAATTTTACTCTTGGCGAAGTCAATCGCGTGCAGAATCTGCGCACGGATGCTGGCGGTAAAGGTATCAATGTATCGAAATGTATTGCCACACTGGAGGGAAAAAGTACAGCCCTTGCAGTACTTGCCGGAGAAGTTGGAAAAGGTATCTTTGCTTTTTTGGAGCAGCAGCCGGAAATTGTACCCCTGACAGTATGGGCAGCCGGTGAGACCCGTACCAATTTAAAAATTATCGATCCCGCTCAAAAGACCAATACTGATATTAATGAACGCGGACCGATCATTTGTGAAAAAGATCTGAACAGCTTGCTGGAGTTGTTGTTAAATCGAATTGAGCCGGGTGATGAAGTCATTTTTGCCGGCAGTTTGCCAAGTGGTACGCCAGCTTCACTTTACAGAGACTGGACACGTATCTGCAAGCAGCATGGTGCAAAAATTCTGCTGGATGCGGACAGAGAAGCGCTGCAGTTGGGAGTTGAGGCAAAACCTGCTCTTATCAAACCTAATCAGGAAGAGTTGTCTGCCTTGGTTGGAAGACCGCTTTTGGATGAAAAGGATGTTCTGGATGCTGCCCGTGCAGTTGCATCTGATGGTATAGAACGGGTAGTCGTTTCCATGGGAAGCAAAGGTGCGCTTTTCTTTTCCAAGGAAAAAGTTCTCCGTGCATCCGCACTGAAAGTTCCGGTCCGCAGTACAGTTGGTGCCGGTGATTCTATGGTTGCAGCGCTGGCGTATGGTATGCAGGAAAATATGTCTTGGGAAGATCAGGCCCGGCTTGCCATTGCTTTCAGTAATGCCAGTGTTATGTGCAGCGGAACACAAGCTCCCAGCCTTGAAACCGTCAAAAAACTAAGTGAACAAGTTAACATAATGGAGGTATCTCAATGAAAACGAAAGCTGTACGTTTGTATGGTGCAAATGATCTGCGCACGGAAGAATTTGAATTGCCTGAAATCAAAGATGATGAAATTCTTGTCAAAGTGGTTTCTGACAGTATCTGCATGTCCACTTATAAATGTGCTATTTTAGGAAAAGCACACAAGCGGGTTCCGCAGAATGTCGATACGCATCCTACCATTATGGGACATGAATTTGCGGGCGATATTGTGAAAGTCGGCAAAAAACATCAGGATAAATTCAAACCCGGCATGCGGTTTGCACAGCAGCCTGCATTAAATTATAAAGGCACTATGTGGTCGCCGGGATATTCCTATGAATTCTTTGGCGGGGATGCAACATATTGTATCATTCCGCCGGAGGTCATGGAACTTGGCTGCCTCATTCCTTATAATGGGCGGGCTTATTATGAAGCTTCCCTTGCGGAGCCGATGTCCTGCTGCATTGGTGCCATGCATGCCTGCTTCCATACAAAGATGGGAAATTATGTGCACCAAATGGGTACGAAAGAAAATGGTACAATGGCTTTGCTGGCTGCCGCTGGTCCTATGGGCATGGGTGCTGTTGATTATGCGCTGCACAGCGGCCGTAATCCCAAGTTACTGGTAGTTGCCGACATTAACAAAGAGCGTTTGGAGCGGGCAAAACGGATGTTCCCGCAGGATGAAGCTGCAGCGTTAGGGACCCGTTTGGTCTTTCAGGACCTTTCAGGAGTTGAGAATCCTGTTGCTTTGTTGCGGCAGTATTCCCCAGACGGTTTTGATGATGTCTTTGCCTTTGCTCCCGTTAGTTCGGTGTGTGAAATGGCTTCTGCCGTGCTTGGCAGAGACGGATGTTTGAATTTCTTTGCAGGGCCGACCGATAAACAGTTCTCTGCAAAACTGAATTACTATGATGTACATTATAATTCCACTCATGTAATTGGGACGACCGGCGGAAATATTGATGATTTGAAAGAGTCTCTGCGGCTTTCTGCATCAGGGAAAACCAATCCTGCTGTCATGATTACTCATGTTGGCGGTTTAAATGTCGCAGCCGAGACAACGTTGAACCTTCCGAAAATCCCGGGCGGGAAAAAGCTGATTTATACGCATCTGAATATGCCATTGACTGCCATTTCTGATTTTCCAGCCCTCGGGGAAAAAGATCCTCGTTTTGCTGCTCTGGCTGAAATTACTGAAGCACACCGCGGGCTATGGTGTCCGGAAGCAGAAGATTATCTGCTGCATCACTGGGAATAAACCAATCATCTTTCTTATAGAATAGGGCCTCTGAGTAAACAAGACTACCCTCCTTGTTCTCCCAGAGGCCTTTTTGTCATCCTTTGGCGGGAGACTATTTTTATAGCAATTTTCTGCTTTATGATAGAGAAATTCCTAAAAACGGTACAAAAACAGTGAAACAAATATTTGTGCGTAACAAACAGGCGTCGGAAAACTTTCCTGCTAATTGGGGTTATGGCTTGTTTATAAATTTTGGGAAAGAAACACCGAAAGACCTTGATTCAAAGGCCTTTCGGTGTTTCTTTGGTGTCCTCGGGCGGATTCGAACCGCCGGCCTACCGCTTAGGAGGCGGTCGCTCTATCCAGCTGAGCTACGAAGACATGTGAAATTTTAGAAATGAAATTGGATTTGTATCATCTGCCATTTGAATAGCAGATGCTTTATCCAACTAAGACATCAAAACCATAAAGCTGAAGTCTATTTGTATTATACAGAAACAAAAAGACCTTGTCAATTGTTGCCGTTCCAAGCCTGCAGGTAAGCAAGAGCAAAAACAAACATATTCAGCAATTCCAGAAAAACGATAATATAGTGACTAGGTTTTAAAATTAAAATATTGCTCATTCGATGCAGAGCCATTGTATAAAAACAGGAGGAAGAGATAACTTCCAATGCGCAGAGAAGTGCGCAAATCCCGTAGTTCAGGCGGGGCTTGCGCCATAGTGTGATGAGCCAGATTGCTAATGGCAATACAAACAAAAGTGCACAATATAGACAGCCGCCTAAAATTGACAGCAATCTTCCGTCTTGTATATACAACATACCAATTTGTACGGAGTTCACAGGACGTCGATTATCTTGAATGGTAGCTATGGGAATAAAATAAGATATAACCACAATGATTTGCAGAATCAGTGCTGTCCATTGTGTTCGTTTTATGTTTTTGTATTGGCTGCTGGACATTTTAGGATTCCTCCCACAATCGTACAGTGCTTCCCTTATTATAACAAAGCACATCAAGAATGTACAGATTCTGAGGAACCAAAAAGCCACTGGTAAAAATCCAGTGGCTTTTTAATTCCTTAATCTCGAGAGTAAATATTTTTATTTTTTTGCATTCGCGCGTTTTTCCTTAACAGCAGCTTGTGCAGCAGCAAGGCGGGCAATCGGCACGCGGAACGGAGAACAAGATACATAATCAAGACCCACATTGTGGCAGAACTCGACAGAAGTCGGATCGCCGCCATGTTCACCGCAAATCCCAATGTGCAGATTTGGATTGGCAGCTTTGCCCTCTTTTGCGCTGATCGCAATCAGCCGGCCAACACCGACGGTATCCAGATGAACAAACGGATCGGATTCATAAATTTTGTTATCATAGTAAGCATCAAGGAATTTGCCTGCATCGTCGCGGCTGAAACCGAAGGTCATCTGTGTCAGATCGTTGGTGCCATAGCTGAAGAAATCAGCCTCTTTAGCAATTTGACCGGCAGTCAGAGCAGCACGTGGGATTTCAATCATGGTGCCAACTTCATACTTCATATCAATTCCAGCATCTTGGATGAGTTTATCAGCCGTTTTTGCAACTGTATCTTTGACAAACTTTAATTCTTTCGCTTCACCGACCAGCGGAATCATAATGTGTGGTGTGATTTTATTACCCGTTTTCTTCATCACGTTGATGGCGGCATTGATGACAGCAGTGGTCTGCATAACGCCAATTTCCGGATATGTGACTGCCAAACGGCAGCCACGGTGTCCCATCATCGGGTTAAACTCATGTAGAGAAGCAATCACATCTTTGAGCTTTTGAACGGTGATGCCTAAATCTGCTGCCAGATCCTCGATGTCTTTTTCTTTTGTAGGCAGGAATTCATGCAGCGGCGGATCCAAAAAACGAATCGTAACAGGGCGTTCTCCCATGATTTCAAACAGACCCTCGAAGTCACTCTGCTGGTAAGGAAGAATCTTGGCAAGAGCTTTCTTACGGTCTTCTACATTTTCTGCTACGATCATTTCCCGCATTGCCTTGATGCGGTCTTCTGCAAAGAACATGTGCTCGGTGCGGCAGAGACCAATACCCTCGGCGCCAAAGTCACTGGCCTGTTTGGCATCCCGCGGAGTGTCAGCATTTGTGAATACTTTCAGCCTGCGGACTTTATCAGCCCAGCTCATATAGAGACCGAAGTCACCGGAAATGGAAGCGGGAACTGTCGGTAACGCTACACCATAAATGTTGCCGGTTGTACCGTCAATAGAGATGTAGTCCCCTTCTTGATAAGTTTTTCCGCTCAGAGTAAACTGCTTCTTGTCATAATCAACAACGATATCACCACATCCGGAAACGCAGCAGGTGCCCATGCCGCGTGCCACAACGGCAGCATGGCTGGTCATTCCGCCGCGGACCGTTAGAATGCCCTCAGCAGACTGCATACCTTCGATATCTTCCGGAGAGGTTTCACGGCGGACCAGCACAACTTTTTCGCCGTTCTTTTTCCACTCTTTTGCCTCCTCAGCGGTAAAGACGACTTTGCCGCAGGCAGCGCCAGGAGACGCCGCAAGGCCTTTGCCAATTACTTCTGATTTTTGCAGAGCTTCCGGATCAAACTGCGGATGCAAAAGAGCATCCAGCTGATGAGGCTCCACACGCAAAACGGCTTCCTCTTTGTCAATCATGCCTTCCCGAACCAAGTCGACTGCAATTTTCAGTGCAGCATTTGCAGTACGCTTGCCGTTACGAGTCTGCAGCATATAAAGATGACCATTTTCGATAGTAAACTCCATATCCTGCATATCCGTATAGTGCTTTTCCAAACGGTCTGCAATATCTGCAAATTCTGTATAAACTTCCGGCATTTCATCAGCCAGTTTGCTGATTGGGGAAGGTGTGCGCACACCAGAGACAACATCTTCGCCCTGAGCATTAATTAGATATTCACCAAACAGCTTTTTCTCACCAGTTGCTGGATTGCGGGTAAATGCAACGCCGGTGCCGGATTTATTGCCGCTGTTTCCAAAAACCATCTGCTGTACACTGACAGCGGTGCCCCAGTCATACGGGATCTCATTAATACGGCGATAAACATTTGCGCGTGGGTTGTCCCAGGAACGGAAGACAGCTTTGATGGCCTCCATCAGCTGTACTTTTGGATCTTGAGGAAAATCTTCCCCCTTATATTTTTTATAAAAAGCCTTGAATTTTTTGACGAGGTCTTTCATATCGTCAACATCAAGTTCGACGTCTTGCTTTACGCCGCGTTCTGCTTTTTTCTCATCAATAATCTTTTCAAAATTTTCTTTCGGCAGTTCCATGACGACATCGGAGAACATCTGAATGAAACGCCGGTAAGAATCATAAGCAAAGCGTTCATTGTTTGTAAATTTTGCAAAACCGACGACGACATCATCGTTTAAGCCGAGGTTCAGGATCGTGTCCATCATACCAGGCATGGAGGCACGTGCACCGGAACGCACGGAAACCAGCAGAGGATTTTCTTTATCAGCAAACCTCTTTCCACAGATCTTCTCCATCTTAGCGAGATATTCATAGATTTCAGACTGGATGTCTTTATTAATCTGGCGTCCATCTTCGTAGTACTGTGTACAAGCTTCTGTAGTAATTGTGAACCCCTGCGGTACAGGCATGCCTGCACGTGTCATCTCAGCCAGGTTGGCACCTTTGCCGCCCAGCAATTCGCGCATGTCTTTATTGCCCTCAGAAAATAGGTAAACATACTTGTGACTCATTGATTGATCCTCCTCAAAAATTTTTCTGTTTCCTAGCATTCTAAAACTGAAAACTTCAGGACAAAAACAAAACGGATAGATGGTTAAAAACGAATTTAGGACCTGCTCTTTCAAGTATTATAACAAATGTGAACATAAAATTCCAGTGATAAATTGTACTTTTATGAGATAACGAAGAAATTTAATAAAATTTTAAAAAGCTCTGATATTTTGTTCCTATATTTTATGAAGAAAAAGGCTTGCATTCCCTCTGAAAAAAACATATACTTATATAGTATGGAATTGTATCCTATGCAAATTTGAGAGCAACTAAATGTCAAAGTTAACTGAAGCAGGAGGTGATCCGATCATGCAGAAAAAGTCCTGCGCTGTCGTCCTTGCCGCTGGAGAAGGAAAGCGTATGAAATCCAACTGCCCGAAAGTCCTCAGTGAGGTTCTATTTAAGCCGATGCTTGGCTGGGTTTTGGATGCCGTGCGGGCTTCCTCCGTCAGAGATATTTGCTGCGTGGTGGGTTATCGCCATGAGCAGGTAGAAGCTTATCTGAAGCAGCTCAATGCAGGTGCTTTCTCGGAGGCCCCGATTCAGCATGTCTTGCAAAGTGAACAGCACGGTACCGGGCATGCGGTGATGATGGCCCGTTCCTTTTTGGAGGAACACCAAGGTGGTCAGGTCTTGATTTTAAATGGAGATGCGCCCTTTGTCACAGCCGAAACGATTGATTCCGCTTTACAGCGGCATCTGCAGAGTGGTAGTTCTGCAACCGTCATTTCAGCTAAAGTGGAAAATCCGTTTGGCTATGGACGGATTGTACGCAATCCGAAAACTCGCTTACTGAAAAGTATTGTAGAGCAGAAAGACGCTGATCAAGAGGTACAGAAAATTCGAGAAATCAACTCCGGTTCTTTTTGGTTTTGTGTAGATGACCTGCTTGGTATTCTTTCAGAAATTAAGAGCAACAATGCACAGGGAGAATATTATCTAACGGATGCAATTGCCTTGCTGCTCAGCCGTGGAAAGAAGGCAGATGCTTTCCTTGCAGAAGACTCTGCGTCCGTTTTGGGCGCAAATGACTGTTTGCAGCTTTCTCAACTGAATACCATTGCAAGAGAACGGATCCTGCAAAAACAAAGGGAAGCGGGTATTTCCATCCCCTGCTCTGATGGTGTCATTATTGGTCCGGATGTAACCATTGGGCCGTATTCATGCATTTTGCCGGGGTCAATCTTGCAAGGGACCACTTCAGTTGGAAGGAACTGTATCATTGGTCCCAATGCAATCCTACATGATTCACAGGTTTCAGACGATGTCAAATTAAACTCAGTGCAAGTTTATAACAGAAAAATTGCAAAATCCGATTTTGTATTGCCTTATACTGTACTCCAATAAACAGCAAGCTACAGGGTGCCTCTTTTGAGGCACCCTGCTTGTGTGCATGGATGTTTTTCCGTGTACATGATAAAGATAGCGGTTGCTTTTCCCGCAGAAAATGCCATTTTGGAAGCGGCCATGAATGCAAATGTGCATTTTTGCTGAAAGCACCAGAGGAAATGAACGAATGATTGTATCAAAACAGGGGGAAAAAAAATGAATTTTCACGGCAAGGACATTAAAATTTTTGCTGGGAATGCGAATCCGGATGTCGCCAGGCAAATCAGTGATTGTCTGGGACTGCCTATGGGGAAAAGCGTTGTGACTACTTTCAGCAACGGCGAAATTTCCGTTTCACTGCAGGAATCTGTGCGTGGTTCTGACTGCTTTATTGTACAGTCCACATGTTCTCCGGTTAACGATAACTTAATGGAACTGCTCATTATGATGGATGCGATGAAACGTGCATCTGCTGCCCGCATTACAGCAGTCATTCCGCATTTTGGCTATGCCCGTCAAGACCGCAAAGCAAAAGCACGTGATCCGATCAGCGCAAAACTATGTGCGGATTTGATTACTACGGCCGGTGCCGACCGTGTCCTCACGATGGATCTGCATGCACCACAGATTCAGGGCTTTTTTAACATTCCGGTTGACCATCTGCGTGGTGCACCGATTCTTGCTTCTTTTATGAAGGAACGCCTGGGCGATAATGTAGATGATTATATCGTTGTTTCCCCTGACCTTGGTTCTGTCACCCGTGCGCGCGACTTTGCAGAACGAATTGGTACGCCAATGGCTATTGTTGACAAGCGCCGCCCGCGTGCGAATGTTTGTGAAGTCGTGAATATTATCGGCTCTGTTGAGGGAAAAAAGGTAATTTTGGTTGATGATATGATTGATACCGCTGGAACTTTGTGCAATGCAGCACAGGCATTGCTCGAACATGGTGCTGTTTCCGTAACAGCATGTGCAACACATGGTGTGCTTTCCGGTCCGGCAATTGAGCGTATTCAAAATTCTGCTCTGAAAGAAGTTGTCATGTTGGATACTATCCCACTGCCACCAGAAAAAAAGATTGATAAGATTACCATGCTTCCGATTGCGCCGACTTTTGCGGAAGCTATCGAGCGCATTTACGAAGATAAGCCGGTTTCTCCAATGTTTGTTTAACTGAGCATTATACAGCAGGGGCAAAAAGGAAGAGCCGGCGGTTTTTCTGAATAAGCAGATTCCAATGAAATCTGCAAGAGAATTGTAAAAAATAAAAAAGGGTTGTCGCAGAGCACTGAAATGAGTCAGTGTTTTCTGTGTCAGCCCCTTTTGTGCTGAGGAATGGAATTATGTTATTTAATGGGAAAAAGTTCGGATCTGGACCAGTGGAGTGGATTTTGGCAGGGCTAGGAAATCCAGGTGACCAGTATGAAGGAACGCGCCACAACACCGGTTTTATGGCTTTGGACTGCATTGCAGAGCGAGCCGGAGTAAAAATTGACCGGCTCAAATTCAAAGGACAGTGTGCGCAGGCACAGGTTGGTGGGAAAAAGGTATTATTGTTGAAACCGGCAACTTATATGAACCTTTCTGGTCAGAGTGTGACCGAAGCAATGCAGTTTTATAAGCTGCCGCCGGAACGCGTTATTATTTTTTTCGATGATATTTCTCTTCCATGCGGTCGTCTGCGTATCCGGCGGAAAGGAAGTGACGGTGGTCACAATGGCATGAAAAATATTATTTATCTTGCGGGCAGCGATCAGTTTCCACGCGTGAAGATTGGCGTGGGCGCAAAACCAACTCCGGAATGGGATTTGGCAGATTGGGTACTCAGCCATTTTTCCGGAGAAGACGAAAAGCATATGCAGGAAAGCATCCTGCATGCCGCAGAAGCTGCAGAACTGTTGGTGAATGGTAAAATAGATGCAGCGATGAACCAGTATAACAGCTAAATAAAAAAGCTGTCCGTTTTTTACAGACAGCCTTAGGAGCGGAAAATTAGATTTTACAAATGCCCAAAGCGTTGAGCACACTGGAAACGAGAATGGCTACAATGCAGATTGGTGCAATCCAGCGAATCATGACATCACACATTTTCTGGCGGCGGAACTTTGAATTCAGCTTGACTTCATCGTCAATTACTTTTGTTCCGACAAACCAGCCGACACACAGGCAGGTCAGGAACGCAACAACTGGCATGAGAATACTGTTGCTGATGAAGTCGAAGAAATCAAGAAAATCGAAGCCAAGCGGTTTTACGCCGGAGAGAACACCGAACCCAAGAGAAGAAAGACCGCCCAATACGATTGATACAGCCAATATGATGACGCATGCCAACTTGCGGCTGATGTGCCATTTGTCGGTCAAAATAGATACAGCAGTTTCCATCAGTGCAATTGAAGATGTTAGTGCCGCAAACAAAACCAACAGGAAAAATACCGCACCGGCAATTACACCGCCGCTGCCCATGTGATTAAAGACTTTTGGCAGCATTACAAACATCAGTCCGGAGCCTTGTTGAAGCTGCGCTTGACTTCCGCCTGAAAAAGAAAATACCGCCGGAATAATTATTAAGCCGGCCAACAGAGCAATACCCGTATCAAAAATATCAACCTGCGTTGAAGATTTTGCAATATCGTCTTGCTTGTTCATGTAGGAACCATATGTAATGGTAATACCCATGGAAAGGCTCATGGAGTAGAAGAGCTGTCCTAGTGCGGCCAGCACAGTGTTTGAAGAAAAGCGTGAAAAATCAGGAATCAGATAGTATTTAACACCAGCCATTGCATTCGGGAGTGTCAAGGAATAAATTGACATACCGACAGTCAGAATAACTAGAATCGGCATTAAAATTCTGCTGACTTTCTCGACTCCCTTTTCTACACCACACATTACGATTGCAGCAGTAAGTCCTATATATACCAGAAACCACAAAAGCGGTTGCCCGGATTCGGAAATGTAGTGTGGGAAAAAGGAATCCTGCGCAGCAGCGGCATGTCCACCGGAGAGAAATACAAATAAATATTTGCAGACCCACCCGCCGATAACAGAATAATAAGGAAGAACAATGATCGGTACTAACGATGTAATATAGCCAAGAAACGTGAACCGCTTATCCAGTTTCCCATAAGCTTCAATGGCAGAAACGCCGGTTTTCCTGCCGATAGCAGTTTCTGTAACCATTAGGCTGAAACCGAATGTCACAGCCAGCACAATGTAGACCAGCAGGAAGGTTCCACCTCCATATTTTGCTGCAAGGTAAGGAAACCTCCACAGGTTTCCAAGACCCACTGCAGACCCTGCTGCTGCCATAACAAACCCAACTTGGTTAGTAAATGAGCCGCGGCTTGTTGCTTTTTTACTCCTCATATGAATCCCTCTTTAGACTTTAAATTTAAAGTAACTATTTTATTATATCACACTGTCGAATGAATGCTATCAAGAATTTATTTGGACTGTCCTCTACAATTTTGTACACAAGTAACAGTTAATTATCGAAAATTTTACTTTACACAGCGAACTTGACCATTAGGAGAGAGATATGAAATTCATTGCAAATGCGCTTTCTCATCTGCGGGAATACCAGTCTTTGCTTTGTGCGATTGGGCAAAACAATCTGCCTGCGGCAGTTACAGGTCTTTCCAGCATTCACAAGGCGAATTTAATCTATTCTTTATGGATGCACACCGGGCGCAGAGCGTTTGTCCTTGTTGGAGATGAACCGGAAGCCAACCGTATGGTCAGCGACCTTTCATCGCAGGGGATGCATGCATTTTATTATCCCATGCGGGATATGGTTTTGCATAAAGGGGAAGCCGCTTCTTCCCATGACTATGAACGGCAGCGCCTGCAGGTCCTGTCTCGACTGCAGGCCGGAGAATGCGACGCAGTGGTCTGCTGCATTGACGGTGCCCTGCAGTATACCATTCCACCGGATGAAATGAAAAAACACACCCATCGCATTGCTTCTGGCGATACGTTTGCACCGGAAAAAGTAGAAGCGCTGCTTCTGTGCTGCGGATATGAACGCGCTGTGCAGGTAGAAGGACCGGGCCAATTTGCAAGGCGCGGCGGTATTCTGGATATTTTTCCGCCGGAAAGCAGCATGCCGGTCCGTCTCGAATTCTGGGGTGACGAAGTGGATACGCTTTCCTATTTCGATCCTGAAACACAGCGCCGCACCAATCCGGCAGAAAGCGTGTATATTTCTCCTGCAGCGGAGGCCCTTTCAGATGATTCAGCAGCACTCACTGCAAAAATCAGGCGAATTGCTTCTTCTTTGCGTGGCAAAAATGCTCCCGCAGCACGGCCCGTTTTACAGGAACAGGCGGATTTATTGGAACAAAATGTTCACCTGACCTGTATGGACAAATTTTTACCTGTTCTCTATCAGAAGCCTGCCTGCCTGTTTAGTTACTGCGAAAAAGGGGACCTTTTATATATTAGTGAACTGGTTAATGTCAAGGAAAAGATGCGCACCGCGCAGTTTCACTGGAATGAAGACTTAAAGGGCTATTTAGCAGACGGAACACTGTGCAGGCATCTGGATACCTACAGCTTTGCATGGCCGGATGCACTTTCCTTCTTTGAAAAGCAGGGGACTGTGTTTCTGGACACGTTTGCCCGCGGCAGTTATGAGATTCCAACCAACTTATTGCTGAATTTTACCGCACGGCAGCTTTCTGTGTGGGGGGGTTCTACACAAATTTTGGCGGACGATCTGCATGAAATGCTCAACAAAAAATGGGCCTGTGCAGTATTGGCCGGAAATGAACGCAGTGCCCATACCACAGTGGTGGATCTGCAGGCAGCCGGAATCAATGCCTATTATACAGAGGACTCCAATGAAATTGCCCGTGGAGCCGTGGCCGTTTTGCCCGGTTCCTTGAGCGCAGGCGCAGAGTGGCCCGGTTCATTTTTTGGATTGGTTACGCACGGAAAACTCCTGCAAAACAGCAGACACAAAAAATCAAAGCGTGATAAAAACAGCAGCCCGATTAGTTCCCTTGCCGAACTGGAGCCGGGTGATTATGTTGTGCATGAAAGCCACGGTATCGGTGTTTATGAGGGTATCCATAAAATTGACACACACGGCATCATTAAGGATTATATCAAAATCAGGTATGCAAAAGGCGATACACTTTATGTTCCGGTCACGCAGCTGGATCTGGTCAGCCGTTATATCGGTCCGCGGGAAGATGCAAACGTTCGCCTGCACAAGCTTGGCGGTACGGAATGGCAGAAGACGAAAACCCGCGTCCGGCATGCCGTGCAGGACATCGCAAAGGAATTGATTAAACTTTACGCAGCGCGGATGCACGCAAAAGGTCATGCATTTTCGCCGGATACAGAAATGCAGCGCGACTTTGAAAGCCGCTTTGAGTTTGATGAAACAGATGACCAACTGCGTTGTGTTGAGGAGATTAAGTCGGACATGGAACGGGAAGCACCTATGGACCGTCTGTTGTGCGGAGATGTCGGATTTGGAAAAACGGAAGTTGCACTTCGGGCAGCTTTTAAGTGCATCTGTGACGGCAAACAGTGTGCTTTGCTTGTTCCTACGACAATCCTTGCATGGCAGCATTATCAGACTGCGCTGCAGCGTATGGAGGGTTTTCCGATAAACATTGAGCTGCTTTCCCGTTTTCGAACCTCGAAACAGCAGGAAGAAGTGATCAAAAAACTCAAGCGCGGTGAAGTGGATCTGGTCATTGGCACCCATCGGCTCATTAGCAAAGATGTGCGGTTTCGTGATCTGGGTCTGGTAATCGTTGACGAAGAACAGCGTTTTGGTGTGACACAGAAGGAAAAGCTGAAAAATCTCTGCAATAATGTCGATGTGCTTACCCTTTCTGCCACCCCTATCCCCCGCACCCTCAATATGGCCATGTCTGGCATTCGGGATATGAGCGTATTGGAAGAAGCGCCGCATGACCGGCATCCTGTACAGACTTATGTTCTCGAGCACGATGAGGGAATCCTTGCCGATGCTGTGCGGCGTGAACTGCGCCGCGGCGGCCAGGTTTATTGGCTGCATAATGATGTGGCTTCCATTACGCGGGTGGCAGCGCGGCTTAAAGCCCGCGTACCGGAAGTACGCGTCGGGATTGGTCACGGCAAAATGAGCGAGCAGGAACTTTCGGAAGTCTGGCGGCAAATGATAGATCACGAAATTGATGTTCTCGTGTGTACAACGATTATTGAAACAGGTGTTGATGTGCCAAATGCCAATACACTGATTATCGACAATGCAGACCGGCTCGGACTTTCTCAACTGCATCAAATTCGAGGGCGGGTAGGACGCAGCAGCCGACGCGCCTATGCTTATTTCACATTTATGCCCAATAAAGTCCTTTCGGAAATCGCGCAGAAACGGCTTTCGGCTATTCGGGAATTCACGGAATTCGGTTCCGGATTTAAAATTGCCATGCGCGATTTGGAGATTCGCGGTGCCGGAAATCTGCTTGGCGGCGAACAACATGGACATATGGAAGCTGTCGGCTATGACATGTACCTAAAACTGCTGGGTGATGCCGTTGCCGCTGAAAAGGGAGAAGCGCCTCCGCAGGGAGAGGAATGTCTGATGGATTTACAGATGCCGGCACATATTCCGGAAGATTATATCCGTGACAGAGGCGGCCGCATTGAAATGTATCGCCGCATTGCCGATATCCGCAGCGATGAGGATGCACTGGATGTGACGGATGAACTTATTGACCGCTACGGCGATCCGCCAAAGAGTGTTGGAGGGCTCATTCAAATTGCCCTGCTGCGCAATCAGGCCGGACTTTGCGGTTTGACTGAAGTCAAACAGCAGCAGGGACAGTTACTGCTGTACCCCAAGGAACTGGATATGAAATGGATCGCTCAGCTTTCCGCCCAATATCCGCAGCGTGTGCTGGTGAATGCCGGCAACCGTCCATATCTCAGTCTCCATCTGCAGCCGGACGAGGATGTACTTTCCCTGTTAAAAGAGATTTTGCATACCAGTCCCAAAATGCACAGTGGCAGGAAGAATGCCACAAAAGAAATGGACAAATCTGTATCTGTGTAGTATAATTCTTCTTATATACTTGTGTTGTATGAATGCTGAATTGATGAATCAAATTTGAAGAAAACAGGAAATCGGAGAGTGTAAACCAATGAAATTGAAAAGATTCACAGCCGGTGTTCTGGCCTGTGCCCTACTCATCGGAGGGGCTGCCGGATGTACGGTCGGCGGGGACAATTCCTGGTGCGCTAAAACCAGCAGCACAACGCTCCCGGCCGGCGTTTATATTTATGAGTTGTACAGTGCTTACAATGAAGCACAGAGTAAAACGACTGGAACATCCGACATGAAAAAAGCAAAAATTGACAACCAAAATGCCATGACATGGGTGAATAACCGTGCTAAAGTGCTGACAAATGAACTTTTTCTGTTGAATGATAAAATGAAAGCCATGAAGCTGTCCTTCTCTTCTGCAGAAAATGCGGGGATTAAGCAGATGGCTGATAATGCTTGGGCACAGCAGTTTTCCAGTGCTCTGAAAGGAAAAAATGTTTCAGAAGATTCTTTTAAAATTGCCTATGCGGAGTATACGTATCAACTGCGCAAGGTCCTTCAGGGTATTTATGATACCGGCGGAAGCAAGGCAATTCCTGAAAGTGAAATGAAAGCATACTTTGAAAAACATTACTCAGATGTTGACTTCACCTATGTGCCGCTGACCAAAGGAGGCTCCTCTTCTGCAGCAAACGGAACTTCTTCGGCTGCCGGCACAGCGATGACAGCGCAGGAAAAGGCAACTCTGAAAAAAGAGCTGGAGAGTTACCTTTCTCAGATTCAAAGCGGTAAAATGACTGTCCAAGCGGCAAGTGCTGCCTATGCCAAAGCGCACGGCGCAACAGACAACTATCAAAATGTAACGGAGGATATGGATTCCTCTACGGTTACCTCATCCATGCCGCCTGACTTAATTCAGGCGATAAAGAGCATGAAAGCCGGCGAATCTCGTTTGTTGGAGGTTTCCTCTTACTACTATGTATTGGTGACCAAAAACGATATCACGAAAAAGACGGCATCGTTCTTAAAAAATCAGGATGACCGCTTTAAATTGCTGTATGCACAGAAAGGTGACCAGTTCCTTAAAGATCTTGAAACGGAAGCAAAGTCTTATAAAGGTGTCGATTGGAATGAACGTGTGACACGGAAATTTACTTCTGATTTGTTCTACACGGCACCGTCCAGCTCTGCAGGTCCTTCTTCCGCGGCTTCCAGCAAAGTCACTGCCTCTGCAAGCAGCAGTACGGTATCTTCTGCAAAAGCCAGTCAGTCTTCTGCAGTATCCAGCAGGACTTCTTCAAAATAATAATTTATAAAAGTGAATCAAGGTATGAAAAGTGGAAAGCTGCACCGAAATTTTTCCGGTGCAGCTTTCTGCTTTTAACAATTATCAATATAATAAAGGAGTCCGCCCTGTCAAAAAAGGACCATGATATTTCCTTTCACAGCACAGTTTCCCTCTAATTCCTGAACTTTTCCGGTTTTTGTATCACAAATGGAAGAAAAAACAAAGCTGTCTTTCTCGTCGCTCATGACATCCCGCAAAATTAAATAGCGGTCTTCCAAACAGGCAATTAGGCTGCCAAGTTCTCCGTCATAAGAAGCATCAATTGTGCTGTTCACAATCCCCTGCACATGAATAGTACCTGCGTTTCCAGCAGTCAGTTTCCAAAAACGTCCGCTGTCTGCCACAAACTGCACTTCGGTTTCCCCCGGCAGCAAATTCAGCGGCGCAACATCCTTTTTTACGCCGGTATGTTTGCTGACGGAAAGGATATGCTGGTCCTCAGCTGGAAAATACAGAGCCCGAAAATATAAATTATCGCAGTCTTCTCCGGCAAAGCGGACCATTCCTTCCGTTCCTGCTCGCAGGATACAGGACATTTGAATTTCCGGACGTTCCTGTTCAACGGCTTCGGTGAAATCCTGCAGGGTGCAGGTCCACACGCAGTCCTCAATGTGCTCCCCCACCCAGCGGCGATTGCGGAAAGCTTTTCGCTTTTCTTCCTCTGAACCGAACGCTTTGGTAATCAGCAGCTTTTGTTCCCCACCGCCGACAAAAGGCAGCAGACAGGCCCCGGAGCAAATGCGGGAATCCTGAACAGACCAGCAGCTGTCTTTTTGCAGATCATAAAGATAAACGGCCTGTCTGTAACCGGTCTGACGGCGGTATTCCCGGAATAAGGATGCGTCCCGCTGGCTTGCCTGAGAATAGAATACCACATGATCTGCATCCAGTGCACAGCAGTCCATAAAATTACCTGCAAATTTTGCCTGTGCAAGGCATAATTCTTTTCCGGTATATCTGTCAATTTTCAAGATCCAAGCTTCGCTGCCACGGTTTTCTATGACAATAAGGAATGCTTCTTTGCAGGGGAAGTAATGCATCATATAATCCGGTTTTGTCACCTGGTAACCTGCAAGCACACGTCTTTTTTGCTCTGCCCAATTATAATCCAGCAGGAAAAGGTACTGCCGGTTTTCCATACTTTTTTCTTTTGTATAATAGAGATGTTCGCCGCTGATTTCTACTAACCTGTCATTACAGGTAACAAGCGTGCTGTGCAGATTGATCAGTTTCACGATTCCACCTCCCGTTAATTGCTGACGTCTTATATGGGCTGTCCCTTTTTGCTCATTATAGCACATATTCTTTGGCTTTGCAGTATTTGGAAAGTGTCCGCATTTCATTCCTGCTTTGATGCGTGTATAATACAGTATATGGATACCAAAATACAAGAGAATGGACAAAAGACGTTCTCAGTGGAAAGAAGTTTTCAAAACATGACAGAATACCGCCAGGGAACGATTGTAGAATTAGATATTCACGGGGAAACGGAGAAAAGTGCTATGTACCTTTTAACACACTGGCTGTCCCACGCACCGGCAGGTGTGAAAGAAGTCCGTGTGATTCATGGCTGCCATGGTGGAACCGTCCTGCGGGATATGGTGCGCAGGAAGCTAAAGCACCCGCGTATTGCGTCCAAGCTGGTTACGCTGAATCCGGGAGAAACCCGACTCATTCTGAAAGAACAATGAATGTAATCTTGAAAGTTTTTTCTGTTAATGTTATAATTATAATTTAATTAAATATTCAAGGTTAGCTCCTGCTAATCATTTCATAAGGCAGCAAAGGAGAATTAAGCAAATGGCATTTGTGGAGTTCCAGGAAGTGCGCAAAGAATATCACATGGGAGACAGCGTCATTGCTGCAGCAAACGGAGTGAATTTCATCGTCGAAAAAGGTGAATTTGTTGTTATTGTTGGTCCAAGCGGTGCAGGAAAAACGACGATTCTAAACATGCTGGGCGGTATGGACAATTGTACGTCCGGTAAAATTGTTGTGGATGGGCAGGAAGTCAGTGCCTGCAATGATCGGGAACTAACAGAATACCGCCGCTATGATGTCGGTTTTGTCTTTCAGTTTTATAATCTCATCCAGAACCTGACGGCACTGGAAAACGTGGAGCTGGCATCACAGATTTGCCGCAATCCCCTTAACCCACGAACGGTGCTTCGGGAAGTGGGACTGAAAGAGCGGATGGATAATTTCCCGGCACAGCTTTCCGGCGGGGAACAGCAGCGTGTGGCAATCGCCCGCGCTTTGGCCAAAAATCCAAAGCTGCTTTTATGTGACGAACCGACCGGTGCGTTAGATTACCGTACCGGAAAACAGGTGCTTGAGCTTTTGCAGCAGACCTGCCGGGAATTTGGACGCACAGTTGTGGTGATTACCCACAATCAGGCTTTTGCAGCCATGGCAGACCGTGTGATTCATATTCATTCAGGAACCGTGCAGGATATGACATGTAATCCAAATCCAGTCCCTGCAGAAAGGATTGAGTGGTAACGTGAAAGCTTACGGAAAGGTGATTTTACGCTCTATTACGCGTTCAAAAGCGCGCTTTTTCGCAATTTTTGCTATCATGGCACTGGGTTCCGGATTCTTTGCGGGGATCTCCGCCACAGCACCGGATATGCGGCAGACAGTGGACAGCTATCTTGACCGACAAAATTTTATGGATGTCAGTCTTCTTTCTACCCTTGGATTTTCTAAACAGGACGTGCAGGCTGTCAGTCATACCAAAGGTGTCGAAGCCGTCATGCCCACTTGGTCCGAAGATGTGATGAGCCATCTGGCTAATGCGGATGAAGCAATCCGCATGCATGCACTGCCGGAAAAAGGTGCAGAGGATACCGGAAGCAGTTCCATGAACCGGCCGGTACTTGTTTCGGGCCGCTGGCCGCAGAATACACAGGAATGTGTGCTGGATCAGAAAAAAAGCTTGGTGAAGCAATCTCTGAAACTCGGCGACGAAGTGACTGTGCAGGAACAAAATGGCCAGAAATTGTTGAAAAATACTCAATTTAAGGTGACTGGGTTTGTTCAGTCTCCGATGTATCTGACTTTTACACTGGGCAATACGAATATTGGGAATGGACAGCTGAACCGATATATGTATGTTTTGCCGCAAACTTTTTCCAGTTCCGTCTATACGCAGCTTGCAGTTAAAGTAAAAGATGCTGCCCAATTGAATTCTTTTACACAGGCTTATCAAGATCAGGTGCAGCCGGTCTGCAGCCGCCTTACAGAAGTGGGAAAGCAGCGCTCTCCCCTGCGAAAGCAGGAAATCATTGCACCTGAACAAAAGAAGTTAAGTGACGGACGTAAAGCTTATGACTCTCAGAAAATATCGGCCGAAAAACAACTTTCCACAGCAAAAGAAAAGTTAGCGGATGCGTCTGTGCAGATTGAACAGAATGCGGAAAAGCTGCAGGATGCACAACAGCAGATTGCAGAAGGTGAAAAAAAGCTAAAAGAGGCCCGTACTTCTTACACGGCCAATGAAGCACAATATGAGCAGAAAAAGCAGGAAGCGGATACGAAACTTTCTGCTGCTTCCCAGCAGTTACAGGCAGGGCGCAGCACCCTTCAAAAGGCGCAGGAACAGATAGATTCCAATAAACTCCAGCTAGATGCGCAGGAAAAGAAACTGACAGATGCCAAATCGGAACTGGATCAGCAAAGCCAGAAACTTTCCGCGGCACAAACCCAATTGGAAGCGTCCCGCAGGAAGCTGGAAGAGTCTTCCGGAGAGGTGGAGCAGGCTCGGCAGGCGCTTGCGCAGCTGGAAACAGCCGGACAGGGTGCAACGCAGGAAGCGGCTTCTCTTAGAAAAATGGTTGAAACATATGAGCAGCAGTCTGCACAGCTGAAAACAGCCGAACAGACTTTGGAGCAAAACCAGCAGGCCTTTCAGCAGGCCCAGCAAAGTTATAAGCAGCAGTCTGCTGCAGCCCAGCCGAAGTTGGAGCAAGCTCAGCAGAAGATTGCAGACGCGGAAAATCACATACAGAAAGAACAGCAGAAGCTGGACCGCGGAGAAGCCAGCTATCAGTTGCAGCAGCAACAGGCAGAGAACCAGTTTACGGCTGCCCGGGAAAAACTATCGGCTGCCAAAGCACAAATTGACCAGAAAACACAGGAGCTGCAGCAGGCAAAACGGCAGCTTGCTTCCGGCCAGCAGCAATTGGCTGCTGCGAAAACAGCGTTTCAGGAGAATCAGAAAAAGTACAATCAATCTCAAAAAGACACCCAGACAAAACTTGCTGCCGCTGCCCAAAAGCTGGCAGATGGTGAAAAACAGTTGAATGCTCTGCAAAATCCGGTTTGGCATGTGCTGAATCGCGACAAAAATCTTGGCTATAACAGCTTTACTTCAGACGCAAACCGGATGCAGTCCATTTCTCACATGTTTCCCGTCTTTTTCTTTTTGGTAGCAGCACTGGTGGTGCTGACAACGATGACACGCATGGTGGAAGAGGAACGTTCCGAAATCGGAGCTTACAAAGCTCTCGGATTTTCACGGAAAGCTATTGCAGGCAGATATCTGCTCTATGCGCTTTTTGTCAGTCTGAGTGGCAGCCTTGTCGGCGTCGTGATCGGCTGTATGACACTTCCCACAGTTTGCTGGAATGCTTACCGGCTGATGTATAATGCACCGGCTATTGTGCCGCGTGTCAACCTTTTTTATTCATTTATCAGTTGTCTGGCCTCTACTGCCATTACCGTGGTGGCAACGTTCAGTGCATGCTGGGCGGCCCTGCAGGAGAAACCGGCTGCCTTACTGCAGCCAAAGGCACCGAAGCCCGGAAAACGTATCCTGTTGGAGCATATTACTCCAATCTGGCAAAGGATGAATTTTTCTGCCAAAGTAACGGCACGCAACCTGTTCCGCTATAAAAAGCGGCTGGTGATGACAGTGGTTGGCATAGCCGGCTGCACCTCCCTGATGCTGACTGGATTTGGTCTGAAAGACAGTATTTCGCATATCGTTTCCAATCAATATACGGATCTTTCCCTCTATAATTTCGATATGAACTTAAAAAGTTCGCTAACGGACAGTACAAAAGCAATCCTCAATGACAAGTCTCATATTTCGCGGTGGATGCAATATGCTTACCGTTCTGCAGACGTTAAAAACGCTGCAGAAAAAACCATGTCTGCCAATCTTCTGGTTCCGGAACAGGCAGGGGATCTGCCAAAGTTTATCCGTCTGCGCAACCGCAGATCCAAGGCAACCATCCCATTTGGCAGAAACAGTGTTGTAGTGACGGAAAAATTGGCAAACCGGCTGAAACTCAAGCCGGGCAGCAAAATCACTCTGCCGGACAGCAGCGGGAAAGTTTATCCTTTTACCGTTACCGGTGTTACCGAAAATTATATTTATCATTATGTTTATATCGATCCGCAGCTCTATCAGCAGGTAACCGGAGAAACACCCCAGTATAGAAGTCTCTGGGGCATCCACACCGGCAGCGGAAAAGCGGATCTGAATCGAGACTTGGGAAAACAGCCGGAAGTTTCAACTGTCATTTTCATGGATGATATTATGAAAAACTTTGACAATATGATTCAGGCGCTGAATTCCGTTGTTCTGGTACTCATCTTCTGTGCGGGAATGCTTTCCTTTGTGGTTCTGTATAACCTGACGAATATTAATATAACGGAGCGGTGCCGGGAAATGGCAACCCTGCGTGTCCTTGGTTTTTATGTCCATGAAACCGCAGAATATATTTATAAGGAGACAACCATCCTGACATGGATTGGCTGTGCATTCGGTCTTGTGCTGGGCATCTTTATGCATCGTGCAGTCATTTCGACAGTAGAGGTGGATGTCTGTATGTTTGGACGCAGCATTGCCCCATTGTCTTATTTGTGGAGCATTCTGCTGACGCTGGGCTTTACTGCAGTTGTAGATTTGCTGATGTTCCCGAAATTCAAAAAGATAAACATGGTCGAAAGCTTAAAATCTGTTGATTGATCTACAAGATGAAGGACGGCACTTTTAATGTGCTTGTATGAAAGCTGCACAAGCGAAAAACGGGCACTGTTTCCACGGCAAATATGGATTCCTGCAGTCAGAAAATAAGAAATATAGAAGACAAATTTTGCTATATATTGTGCATCAAATTTTTATCCATACAATATGTTTGGCTTTTAACATCAAAAAATTGTTGCTGTTGGCGATTTTTTCTTCGACAAAATCATTCCTTTTGTCAGAAAATACTCTTGATTGTTTTTCCAGTTGCCTGTAAAATAATAAGTAACAAATGGGAAAATGAGGGGGGGTATTTTTATGCCATGGACACCAAATTTATCAGTCGGTGTAAAGATGATTGATGATCAGCACAAAATCTGGTTTGAAAAAGCCGAAAAGCTTTTTGCCGCCGGACAGAAAAATGAAGCTGCAGGGTATATTGGGGAATTACTCGATTTCTTAGATGACTATACCAAAAAACATTTTTCGGATGAGGAAAAATATATGCTCCGTATTCACTATCCGGAATATCCAGCACAAAAGAAGGCACATACTGCGTTTATTGGCCAGTTGGACAAGCTGCACAATGATTACAAAAATTCCGGCAGTAACCTGACCGTTATTTTAAATGCCAATAAAATGGTATTAGATTGGTTGACACAGCATATTTGCAATATGGATAAAAAGATTGGGCAGTATGCCAAGGCTCATAACCAGTTATGAAAAGCTGAGATGTTCTCAGCTCTGATAAAAAGTTTTGTAATCTCTTTACATTTTCAATCATGGCAGACACTTGGATTTGTGCCTGCCATGATTTTTTTGATTTGCAAGCAGTTATAGATATTAGCACTTAAACACATAGAGTGCTAAAGTTTATAATTTGTTAAAATATTATACAAATGTTCTTCATAAACAATGCCTATTATAAGAATTGTCAAAGGGAAAGAATCCCAAAGACAAAAATAAAAATTCACAGTGCCTCCCGCTGAAGCGGGTAGGTAAAAAATGGAGGTTTTCATCATGTTTGACTTAATTCCTTTTGAACATCACAATGCTGGGCTGTTTGATTTCTTCAATCATATGAATGACGACTTCTTTAACTCCGTTGAAAATGACTTTTCCCCCTGCCGCACTGATATTCGCGATGAAGGTGATAAATATGTGGTGGACGCGGAACTGCCGGGCTTTAAAAAAGACGAAATTCATGTCAGTATCGAAAATGACTGCATGACACTGGCTGCACAGCACAAGGATGACCGTGAAGAAAAAGACCAAAAGAGCAATTACATCCGCCGTGAGCGGAGAATGAGCAGCCTGAGCCGTTCGTTTGATATCTCTGGTATCAATGCGGATGGAATCACCGCGAAGTTTGAAAATGGCGTACTCAGTATGACCTTGCCAAAGAAAGCAGAAAATAAACCGCTGCCGAAGCAGGTCACAATTCAATAATTTTTTAATAACCCATGAAAATTCATAAAAGGAAAAGGCTGCTGCAAATTTTATTTTGCAGCAGCCTTTTGTTTTGGGAAATGCAGTTTATGAGCAAAAGAACGATTGCTTGTAACAGAGCAATGGTTTTCCATGCTGTTTTTCTATTTTTTTGGCAGGCTGGGAAACTTTTTTCTGCGCCAGCGGCCAGTGGTATCCGTCGCATACAAATAACCGCCCAGCAATGCAAAACTGACGCAGGTGACCGCTATGCCGGCTTTCAAACCGGGTGTGCGATATTGAAACCGGATAGTCGCTTTGCCGGCAGGTACTTGAACGGCCATGAACCCAACGTTGACCTTTAAAATTTTTGCTGGCGTACCGTTAACAGCAGCACTCCAGCCGCTTTCCCACGGAACACTGAAAAACAGAAGCCGCTTTTTGCTGGATTCTGCGGTAGCAGTAAATCCTTTTGTGTCAGTCGTAAAAGAGGTGCAAGCGGTCGCTGCACGTTCTTTGCAGTCATTGAAGTAGCTTTCTTCCGAAAAATCCTGTGAGTCGATTTCCTCGCAGTGTGTGAGTGTGGTTTTTGCAGCGGACAGGTCCTTGTCTTCCACGACCAGTGCTTTCAGCAAGGCGAGGCTGCGGTCAGCTTCCGGAAGCGTATTGTATTCGGTGCGGCTGATATATTGGTCATAACTAAATCCCATGGGGATAAAATATTCATTCTGATAAATTTTGCTGCCATTTTGTTCCCCAAAGTAGGTCCATCCGGGCATGCGTGTTTTGGATGTGCCGGGATCAACAAAATCCTGTCCATGGTTGATTGGATCAAAAAGCCATTGACAGCTCAAAAGTCCGCGGATTGCATAAACATCGACGCTGGGGCGGCTGCCGACATCTCTGGTAACGCCAATCGTTGGGTAAAATTCCATAATAGAGCCGGGTACAATGCTGTGAAAAGCCTGAATTGTCGGACGTTTCCAGAACATAGGAAGATTGTCCATGCCGTCATAGACATCAATGCGGCAGAATTGTCTGCCGTCGCTGGGTAAGTGAATATCAGCACCATTATTCAGTGCATAAGGGATAATTTCACGGTGCGTGTTGTCACTTTGTGTCTTGCCGGTAGTAATATAAAACAGGCTGTAAACAACTGCGATTACGGCAACACCACCGGTCGCCATACGCAGGAACAGCTTTTTATGGTACCGGTAATATTTGAATATAATAATCAGCAAAAGCAGACTGACCAATGCGATTGCCACATAAGCCCAAAAACGAGTCGGATACTTTTCAAGGCCGTAAAAGACAGTCTGCTTGCCGCTGGCACTGTCCGTTGTAATCGTTGGCATCAAACCAATTGACAGGCCAATGATCAGTGTAATTGCCAGTGTCCAGCGGATTGCGCGTCCCCAGTCTACATCTTCCCGCTGCAGGCAGGCAACGGTTGCTAAGCTCATCATCAAAGTAAGCATGTAGTACCAACGGGCATAGTAAGAGGCATTGAAAAGCTGGAAAGCACTGTTCAGAATGGGTACCAGTGCCATGGTAAACAAAATCGTCAGCAGAGTCTTATACCAATGTTTGCTGCGGGACTGCAAAGTGGCGATAACGCCGCTCATACTAAATAATGGAAGCCATGCCCCCAGAGAAGCCCACTGACTGTTGCTGTCCGGCGTAAAATTAGCACGGGCGGGCAGGTCCGGCGGAAAGAAGAAACAACTCAAAATATGGATATAACGCTGATTGCTGTCATAAAGCAGTGCGTTCCATCCGTTGCTTGGATTGTTAATGCGGTTATTCTGTGTAATGGCATACAATGTGGGCAGCAATAGGACAAAAGAGCAAGCCACGCCAAGTATTGCTTCTATCCAGAGCAGACCGAAGTCTTTTTTGCTGATTTTCATGTATTCCGAGTCATGGGAGAAGAAATGCACCAGCCAGTAGAGAATGACAAATACAACTTGTCCCACAAAGAAGTAATAGTTGACGGTGCAGCAAATGAATGTACACAGCGCAAATGCACCGCGTCGCCGATGATACATATATTCATCCATTGCCCACAGGAACAGCGGAAAGAAAATAATGGCTTCGTGGAAATGGTTGAAGAAGATATTATAGACGGAAAAACCTGAAAAAGCATACAGCATGCCGCCCAAAACGGCCAAATCTCCGTTACGGCAGTAACGGCGCAGATAGATGGTGCCGGTCATGCAGGCACAACCGAATTTTAGGATATACAGCGGGCCCATCAAATAGGGCACCGCTGCGCTGGGGAACGGGATAGTCAGCCAGAAAAAAGGGCTGCCCAAAAGGTAAAAGGAATAGGATCCCACAAAATTAGCGCCAAGATCCGTCGTCCAGCTCCAGCGCCAGTTTCCACTGCGGATTGCATCGTGGCACATTTGGTAAAATGGGACTTGCTGAACATTGAAATCTCCATAAAAGAGAAAATACCCTTTATCATAAATTATAAAAGGAATGAAAATAACTGCTGCAGTGGCCATTCCTAGCAATAGCGCCCGTAGGATATCGTTCCGCTTTTCAGGCATCTGTAACCGTTCCAAGGCCTCACCTCCAGTATATGTCCCTTATTATAGCACATCCATGGTTTGGCACAATGCAGTTTTGACGAACAGATGCAACTTTTTAAGGCACTCAGAAAGGCAGTCCGATTTTTAAATGATATTGTGCAAATTGTGGGAATCTCAATTTCCTAAAAAATTTTTTAAAATCATGTAATTCTTTCTCTAAACTGCCCATCATGAAAAAGAAACAGACCGCCTTTTTTCTCAAATTACACAGGAAATGACAAATATTGTCTGTCTAAAGAAGAAAATTTACTTTTAATTTTCTTCTTTAGAATATAATGTATCTGCTTTTTGGGTATACTATTATGAATAAGGTGTAAAAACTGTCAGAAAACCAATTATGAAGGGCTGATGTTGTGAAAAAGAGAAAGCAGCCTCCTTTGGCAAGGAAATATATTATTCGCAATGTCCTGATTTTGGTGCTAAGTATCTTGGTATTGGTGGCAGGTTCCGGCTGTATTTATGTGGACAGTTTAATTGGACACGGAAATTTTGTGGACGGTTCAGAGGGAACCAGCATGCCAATTACGCCCAGCACAATAGATTCCGGAACGACATTTAATTCCGCAGGTGCCAATCAAATCAATGGTATGCTAAAGGACGAAGCCATTACCAACATCTTGGTGTTGGGAATTGATGATTATCAGAAAGATGATCCCATTGGGCGGTCAGACAGCATGATGATTATCAGCTTGGATAATCGTCATAAAAAGCTGAAATTGACTTCTTTTATGCGTGACATCTACTTGGCTATTCCCGATCATGGTTCCAATAAAATCAATGCTGCTTATCATTTTGGTGCCTATGATGCCGTGAAAGATGGAAAAGCGAAGGCCGGTGACTTAGTCAGTGTAAATGCAGGCGCGCAGCTCTGCATCAAAACAGTGGAACTCAACTTTGGCATGAATATTGACCGATATGTTGTAGTAAAAAATTCAGCTTTTGATGATGTAATTGGCATTTTGGGTGGCGTGGATGTCAATCTGACAGCAAAAGAAGCTGCACTGATCAACAAAAATTCCGGTGCAGGAGCTACCTTGGAACTCAAAAACGGCGTGCAGCATTTGGATGGTGCACAGGCACATTATTATGGCCGCATCCGGCAGGAAGGTTTCGACCAATATGGGAACAATATCACCGTTCCCAATGTGTATGGACATTATGGCGACAGAGGCCGTGCAGAGCGGCAGCGTGCGGTGGTTACGTCTCTGGTAGATAAATTTAAGGTGAGCAATCTGGCCACGATCTCTAAACTGGCTTCCGGTATTCTGCCGAAAGTGATCACCAATTTTACGCGAAATGAAATTTACAGTTTACTTCCGCAGTCCCTGACGATGATGAATTATCCCATCAAACAAAATCAAATACCAGCAGAGGGCAATTACACCACACCAAACATTGACATTGGCGGTACACCAGCTTCGGTTATGCAGATTACGGATAATCAAAAAGTAGTGAAAGATGCACTGACATTTATTTATGAAGGGGATAAACCCGATGTTTCCCATATTGGCTTGGCTGTTAGCAGCCGTGCTGGCACCAGTTCCAATGGAAACATCAATTCTATCGATTCTAATTCTGTTTCTTCTGACGCATCCTCTGAATATCAAACAGATACAGATACAACAGGTACAGGTGATTCCAATGTGAATTCTACTGAAAATGATTCTGGGAACTAATCATACAGTTCTAGTTGCTGCAGGGTGGTGAACCAACCGCTCTGCAGCATTTTTATGTGATCATGTAAATAAAGGGAGATTTTTCGTTTTCGGTGATTTTCGATTTATATTGGAGAAAAGGAAGTGTATCTTTATGACAGAAACACCGCTCTATACGGCACTGCAAAAGCACCGAGCCAAACAAATGGCGCCGTTTCATACGCCAGGGCATAAATGTGCGCCGGGTGCTCTGCCGGAAGATTTGCTGAAGTTAGATTATACAGAGCTGCCGGATACGGACAGCCTTTTTGAAGCATCCGGACCGATTCGTAAAGCAGAACAGGCTGCTGCTGCCCTTTTTGGTGCTAAACGGACCCTTTTTTCTGCAGGCGGCTGTTCCCTGTGTATTCAGGCAATGCTGCGGCTGGCTTGTCCAACCGGCGGGACGGTGCTGTGTGCTCGGAATGCGCACCGGACTGCTGTGAATGCAATGGCTTTGCTGGGACTCCGCCCGCTTTGGGCAATGCCTAAAGATATACTAAATGTACTAAAAAATAATACAAATAGTATAAATGCGTGTTATGTAACCAGTCCGGACTATTATGGCAGACTGCTGGATATTCCGGCACTGTCAGAGTCGTGCCGGAAGCGTCATATTCCGCTGCTGGTTGACAATGCTCATGGTGCGCATCTGGCATTCACTCATCCGGACTTGCATCCCCTGCATCTGGGTGCAAGCATGACTGCGGACAGTGCCCACAAGACCATGAATGTGCTGACTGGCGGTGCATGGCTGCAGATTGGTGAGGCAGACTATGTAAAAGACGCAAAAGCAGCAATGCGCCTGTTCGGCTCGACTAGTCCGTCTTATCCGATTATGGCAAGTTTAGACCTCGCTCGTGCCTTTGCACAAGAGCATGCAGAAGCATTTGTCCGCGTGCAGGAACAGGTTCTGCGTCTGTCCAAAACAGCAAAGGAACACGGAGTTACCAATGTCAGTGATGATCCGACTCGTCTTTCCCTGCGGACTTCCGACATTGGTTTAAGCGGCGCGGAAGCAGCGGAAATTTTCCGAAAAAATGGTGTGGAACCGGAAATGGCGGATGGCGGATTTGTTGTGCTGATCTGTACACCTTGGAATACGGAAGAGGATTATGCCCGTGCTCGAAAAGCAATTTCGGCGCTTCCAGTCAGCAGGCCGCTCCCCACAGCTCATGAACTTCCCGGGCTGCCGCCCGTGCGTGTTCCGCTGCGGCAAGCCGTATTTGCACCGTCCCATGCAGTCCCGCTGCGGCAGGCAGTCGGCTGCATTGCTGCAGAAGCGGCTTGTCCATGTCCACCAGGAATTCCGGTGGTTATGCCGGGGGAAGAAGTGACGGGAGAAGCGGCCAGATTCCTTGCCGGGTATGGTTTTTTTTCTTTGCATGTGTTATAATGCAGACAAGAATCCAGAATAATTCCAGCCGGAAGTTTGCTGGTTTTTTCGGCTGGATGGTGCATACTTTCCCATGAAGCGGAAAACAGGCAGGAGGAATCTCTGTATGAAACTGGTATTTGCAATTGTAGGAAATGATGATGCTCCATTGGTGAATAGCAGTCTGACCAAAGCGGGTTTTCAAGTCACCAAACTGGCCACGACAGGTGGTTTCTTGAGAGCAGGTAATACAACTTTTATTATTGGAACAGACGATGAAAAAGTCGATCAGGTTTTGAATCTTCTGCGAAAGCAGTGCAGCCGCCGCACACAGATGATACCCAATACGGCAACAATGGACGGCGCGATGTATTCTTCTTATCCAATCGAAGTGACTGTCGGCGGTGCGACGGTGTTTGTGCTGAATGTTGACCGTTTTGAGAAACTATGAAATTGCAGATACCAGAGACAATGTGTCCGCCCTCCGCGCGGGCAGCACTGCTTTCTGCCTATGATACGGAAAGAATCCCACACGCGCTGATTTTGGAGGGCGCAGCAGAGCAGACATTGATGCTGGCGAAATGGCTGGCACAGGCGGCGGTTTGTACTTCCCCGGAAAAGCGCCCATGCGGGAACTGCTCCGGCTGCATAAAAGCAAAAGCAGGCAGCCACCCGGATATTACACTGGCGGGCGGCGGAGAAACAAGCCGCTCTTTTCACAAGGAAGAGATTGAAGAACTGCGCCGGAATGTTTATGTGCGGCCAAACGAAGCAGCGTGCAGAGTCTTTGTGCTGGAAAATGCGCAGAATTTGTCTCAGCAGGCACAAAATGCCCTGCTGAAAGTTTTGGAGGAGCCGCCGGCTTCCGTCCAGTTTTTGTTGACCTGCAACCGTTCCTCCTCTTTGCTGCCCACCGTGCGCAGCCGTGCACAGATTTACAGATTAGATACTACGCAGCTTCCACAGGATGATGGCCTCACCTCTCAAATTGCACAGGCTTTGTGTAATCCAAAGGAGAGTGCCTTGTTATATTTGACAGCACCGTTAACAAAAGACCGTGTTCGGTTACGGACAGAATTAGACAAACTAATCTTAATTTTCCGGGATGCGTTAATGTTTCGCTACGGCGGAACACCTATCTCTGGGGAAGAAGACGCAGTGCGGATGTTGGTACAGACACTTACGCGTACGCAGCTTTACCAAATCACACAAACTGTACGGAAAATGCGGAGTTATGTAGAGCGTAATGTTAATATGACACTTTTGGTAACGGATTTGTGTGCAAAACTGCGCAGCGAGGCTGGCAGATGACTTTTCAGGAGAATTTTGTCTCTATAAAGGAGGTATTATGGCAGTCGTAATCGGAGTCCGTTTCAAAAATCTGGGGAAAATTTATTATTTTGACCCAGAGGGACAGAAAATAAAACCCACTGATCACGTGATTGTGGAAACAGTTCGCGGAGTTGAGTGCGGAGAGGTTGCTATGCCAAACCGTGAAATTGCAGATGACCATATTTTGCAGCCGCTGAAGCCGGTTATCCGAGTTGCAACAGAAGAGGATATGAACAAGCTGGCAGATAATCATCGCAAAGAAATAGACGCGTTTGCAATTTGTCAGAAAAAGATTGCCGCTCATAAACTGGAAATGAAGTTAGTGGATGTCGAATATACGTTTGATAACTGTAAAATCCTGTTTTATTTCACAGCAGACGGCCGGGTTGACTTCCGCGAACTGGTAAAAGATTTGGCCAGTGTGTTTCGCACCCGCATTGAACTGCGGCAAATTGGTGTGCGTGATGAGGCAAAAATGTTAGGCGGGCTTGGTCTGTGCGGTCGGCCCTTTTGCTGCAGCCAGTTTTTATCCGGTTTCCAGCCGGTATCCATTAAAATGGCAAAAGAACAAGGCCTTTCTCTCAATCCGGTTAAAATTTCCGGAACTTGCGGCAGGCTGATGTGTTGTCTGAAATATGAGCAGGAAGCCTATCAGGACCTGCAGCGGAATACACCAGCACAGGGGTCTTATGTGAGTACACCGGAGGGTAAGGGCACCGTTGTCGGAGTAAGCCTTTTGACAGGGGTGCTGCAGATCCATTTGGACAGTTCATCTCAGGATGCTGCCCCTATCAATTACAAAGTAAGCCAAGTGAAAGTGCTGCATGGTCCTGCTGCACGGGGGCGGCAGAAAATTCGGGATCGGAAACCGAAAACCGACGCCGAAAATTCAGAAAAATCGCCGGGTAATATTCGGAACAATCCTAATTGAAATCATGGAAAATGTAGCTTATAGGAATTTATCCTTGCAATTCATATAAAGTATGATAAAATAATAACGGAATATTAAAATGGAGGTGTGTCAAATGGCATACAAAATTGGGGACGAGTGCATTTCCTGTGGTGCATGTGCTTCTGAATGTCCTGTAAATGCAATTTCTGAGGGCGACGGCAAATACGAAATCAATCCTGATACCTGTATTTCCTGTGGTTCCTGCGCGGGCGTTTGCCCTGTTGGTGCTCCAAAAGAAGAGTAATCTCTTTGAAAATGAAAAGCGGTGTGCCGTTGACACATCGCTTTTTTCTTATAAAAGTTTAACTTCGTACCGTAAAATTTTTTAAAGGAGCGCTTTACCCATGTATCTGCAGCCATCGGAGCAATTGGAATCCATTGGTGGCGGTCACCGTATCATTGTCAGCATGGATCATACCTTTAATACAGACACAGTACTGCTGGCCAGCTATGCAATGCCGAAGCGCGGAGAACAGTGTGCAGAATTCGGTACGGGCTGTGGGATGATCTCACTGCTTTGGTGCAGCAGAAGTGCTCCCAAGGCTGTTTATGCGTTGGAAATTCAATCACAGGCATGCAGCCAAGCGGAACGCAGTGCGGCGCTTAATGGATTCACACAGATGCATGTGCTTGAATATGACCTGCGCAGGTTGATACAGGAACCAGCTAAAGAGCTTCCGATACCAATCAATCTGGATCTTATTGCCTGCAACCCGCCATATAAACCGCTTGGCACTGGCATACAAAATCCACAGAAAAGCAAGGCCGCTTCCCGTCATGAAATTGGCTGTACTTTGGAACAGATTGCAGCAGCTGCTGCAAGGCTGCTGCGCTGGGGAGGACGTTTCACCTGCTGCCTGCGTCCCGAGCGGATGTCAGAAGCCTTTCAAATCTTTTCGGCGGCAGGCTTGGAACCCAAAAAAATGCGGCTCGTGCAGCACCGGCTTGAAAAAGCGCCATCCCTGTTTCTGCTGGAAACCCGGCGTGGAGGAAAACCCGGCTTGCTTGTTGAACCCGTGCTTTTACTGGAGAACAGCGTCGGCGCTTGTTCTGCAGAAATGAGGAACATTTACGGTGATTATGGGGAGGAACAGAAATGAGGGGCACTTTATATGTCGTTGGAACGCCGATTGGAAATCTGGGGGACCTTTCCCCTCGTGCTGTCGAAATTCTGGGGAGTGTTGATTTTATAGCAGCGGAAGATACACGTGTTACGCTGAAACTGCTTACCCATTTTGGTATCAAAAAACCGCTGATCAGCTATTTTGAACATAATAAACGTGAGCGGGGCGAAATTGTCCTTGCCCGTATTGAAAGCGGTGAAAACTGTGCGCTTGTCAGCGACGCAGGGATGCCAGCAATTTCCGACCCTGGGGAAATGCTGGTCCGACAGGCACATGAGCGCGGGATACTGGTTGTGGCAGTTCCGGGCCCCAGTGCAGTTGTGACAGCGCTTGCCGTTTCCGGTATGCCCACCGGGCGTTTTACTTTTGAGGGCTTTCTCAGCGTGAATAAAAAAAGCCGGCGGGAACACTTGGATGAGGTACGGAATGAACATCGGACGATGGTCTTTTATGAAGCACCGCATAAACTGTTGACAACTTTGCAGGATATGTTAGCGGCGTGGGGGGACCGCCGTTTGGCGCTGGTGCGGGAACTGACCAAAATACATGAGGAAGTGTGCAGGACCACTCTTTCAGAAGCAGTGCAGTACTATACAGCAAATACGCCAAGAGGAGAATTTGTGCTGGTGATTGCCGGTGCGGCACAGGAGAAAGTACAGGCAGATTCACTAGAAAATGCACTCCTTCTTGCCCGTTCTTTTATCAAAAGCGGAGATTCTGCCTCTACTGCAGCGAAAAAAGCAGCTGCTGAGACGGGACGCAAAAAAAATGAAATTTATAAGGCATTGACACAAAATATCTGTGAAAACGACCAATAAAGCCATTTTCAATCTTTCAATAAGAAAAACAGCAAAGAATGATACATTCCATTCTCTGCTGTTTTTTTATTTAGTCTTCATCCACATTATCTAGAACAATATGACCTTCCTTCCGGGTAGCATTCAGATCAATAATGCGCTGATTGCTGCTGCCGCGGAAATGCAAAGTCAAATCACGCAGTGCCTCTAGATAAGGACCGTCAACAAGATAATCGGCTAATTCCAAAAGCTGGTGTACATCAGGATCTGTATTTTTCAGAAGTTGTTCATAAGTCCATCCAGAATACACGGTAATATCCAGTTTCGTTTCATTTTTAATCCGCTTAGCAAGTTCGGCAAGACCTTTTGCTTGGCTGAAGGGTTCCCCTCCGGAAAATGTAACCCCCCGCAGCATGGGATTTTCTTTGATTTCTGTGAGCAAACGGTCAATGGAAACTAGGTAACCGCCGTTAAAATCATGCGTTTGTGGATTCTGGCAGTCTGGACAGTGATGTGGGCATCCCTGCACAAAAATTGTGTAGCGAAAACCACGCCCGTCTACAATGGATTCAGGTTCTGTACCTGCTAACCTTAATTCAGTGCAAGCCATGCTTGACACGGTCTTTTTCTTCAGCCAATTTTGCGTTGTTCCAACGGTCCATCGTGCCTACCAGATAACCAGTAATGCGACGGATGCGCTCAAAACCAACACCTTCACCAACCATATGATCCTTTACTACCAAACGTTCTGCCATTTTTATTGCTCCTTTTCTCATTTCCAAGAATCTATAAAATTATTATTCAAAACTGAAAAACAGATAAAATCCAATTAAAAATCATAGAAAATTTTTACTTTCCGTCACAGCCGCAGCCATCACCATTGATAACTGGTACATTCGTATATTTTTTGCGAAGCTCATTCAAACGCTCCACACTGACCGGCTCGCCCTCTTTGCGTCCGCAGCGTGGACAGACATTGTCAATGACACCATTAAAACCGCAGACCGGATCACGGTCAACCGGATGATTGACACTGCCGTACCCGACTCCCGATTCTTTCATACAACGGATAACAGACTCGAAAGCGTCCAAATTTTTACAGGTATCTCCGTCCAATTCTACATAAGAAATGTGTCCGGCATTCGTCAGCGCATGATAAGGGGCCTCTGTTTTGATTTTTTTGAAAGCACTGATAGGGTAATAAACCGGCACATGGAAAGAATTTGTATAATACTCGCGGTCCGTAATTCCCGGAAGAATCCCATATTTTACTTTATCAATCTTGACAAACTGACCGGAAAGTCCCTCTGCCGGTGTTGCCAGCAGCGTGAAATTCAGACCTGTCTTTTCGCTCTCATCATCCATGCGCTTGCGCATATGACCGATAATTTTCAGTCCGAGTTTTTGACTTTCTTCACTTTCGCCATGGTGTTTACCGGTCAGGGCAACCAGTGTTTCTGCCAGACCGATAAAGCCGACAGACAATGTCCCATGCTTCAAAACTTCCGCTACACTGTCCGTATATTTTAGTTTTTCAGAGTCAATCCAGACACCCTGTCCCATGAGGAACGGATAATTGTAAACTTTTTTGCTGCACTGAATCTTGAAACGGTGCAATAACTGCCGGATACATAAGTCAATGCGCTCATCCAGAATTTTAAAGAATTTGTCAATATCATGGTTTGCCTCAATGCCGATACGCGGCAGATTGATGCTGGTAAAGCTCAGATTGCCGCGGCCGCAGGTAACCTCTTTTGTGCGGTCATGTACATTGCCCATTACACGGGTTCGGCATCCCATATAAGCAACTTCGCTATTATAAGAGCCATCGTAATACTGCAGATTAAACGGAGCATCAATGAAGCTGAAGTTCGGGAACAGGCGCTTGGCACTTGTTTTCATTGCCAGCTTGAAAAGATCATAATTGGGATCACCCGGGTTATAGTTGACACCTTCCTTGACTTTGAAGATCTGTACTGGAAAGATTGGTGTCTCTCCATCACCCAATCCGGCATCTGTTGCAAGAAGCAGGTTGCGCATTACCATGCGTCCCTCTTCACTGGTACAAGTACCATAATTGAGACTGGAAAAAGGCACCTGTGCCCCTGCGCGGGAATTCATAGTGTTCAGGTTGTGAATTAATGCTTCCATAGCCTGATAAGTTGCCTTGTCGGTTTCTTTCCATGCAGTCTGTGCTGCAAAGCGGTGGACCGTATGTGCTTGCTCTTCTGTGATTTCCTGATAGCCGTTTTCGCGCTGGTGAGCCGGAAGCAGAGCCACTAATTTTTCTTCCAAAGCTTCTCCGTTGCTCATGGCAATGCTGTCCTGAAGCTGCTCAAACAAATATTGAGCCAGTGCCTCTGCGTCATGATCATTCATGGAAAATACTGCTTCAAAGTACTGGGAAAGCCCAAAACGGTACATCTTGCGATAAGTTTTTTGAACGCCGGGTGCCATGGAATAGTCAAAGTTCGGAACGGACTGTCCGCCGTGCATTTCATTCTGATTTGCCTGAATGGCAATACAGGCAAGTGCAGCATAGGAACGAATATCATTTGGTTCCCGCAAAGTACCGTGACCCGTGCAAAAACCATTTTTAAAAAGTTTCAGCAGGTCGATTTGACAGCAGGTCTCTGTCAGCATGTAAAAATCTTCATCGTGAATGTGAATATCCCCATTGATATGCGCTTCTGCAATGTCCTTTGGCAGCACATAGTTGTTAATGAAATATTTGCTGCCTTCACTGCCATACTTTAACATGGTGCCCATAGCAGTGTCCGCATCAATGTTGGCATTTTCCCGTTTAAGGTCCACATCCTTTGCATCACAGTAGGTCAATTTTTTATAAATATCCATTAAATCGCCCTGTGCCTGCCGGATTTTGTTGTGTTCGGCACGATAAAGGATGTATGCTTTCGCAGTTTTTGCATAATCGGCTTCAATCAACTTTGCTTCTACAATATCCTGTACCTGTTCAACGGAAGGTACCTGATTTTTGGGAAGGGCATCTACAATTTTGTCTGTCAGTTTTTTAAGACTTGTCTGAGAGATCACTTCATCCTGCACAGAATGATTGGCTTTTGTAATCGCGCATGAAATTTTATCCTTATCGAATTGAACGAGGTTACCGTTACGTTTGCGAATCTGAGTGATCATAATCAACCATTACTCCTTAATGTTGCCGGATTCGAAGTCACCGTTTTCTACTTTATTTGATGAATACTCTGCATCAAATCCTTTTGCTTTTATGACTAGTATTCTAACATGCCCAATTAGGAATGTCAAACAAAAAAGCACCTTATATAGACATTGAAACAAATTATATTACTATATCTAGTATGCTAAAAAATGAAACTTTTTAAACTTTCAACCGGGTTATCAACATTTTCTGCCTTGGAAAAGGTAGATAAAATGGTCTTTTCTGCACTTTTCCACTTCTTTCAACAGCTTTTCAACTGATAGAAAACGGGCCGCAAAAATTTTTTTTACGCATATTTTATGGGACTTTATAAATGCGATGCCCAGTCGCAGAGCAAGGCAGCAGCTTTCAAAGCACCGTCAGCTTTTGACGTGATGCGGTACTCTACACGAGGCGGGATTTGCTGAAATTGCTGCCGCTCTGTCAATCCGGCAGCACACAGTTCTTTCAAACTTTGGCTGAGCATCATATCGGTTATCCCTGCAATTCGATTACGCAGCTCGCTGTAACGCAGACTATCCTTTCCACTGAGGGATAAAAGAATACGCAGTTTCCACTTACCGCCTACATTTTCAAGCGCACGTGTAAGCAGCTGATCATTTTTTTGGTCGGTAGTTCGAGTGGCCGCATTCCGGGTATGCAGGCGCTTTTTTCCTTTTTTTTCTTTGGACTTATCTTTTTTCATCTGCTGCATTTTCCTTCCCTGCGGCGGGCAGATTCTGCTGCTGAGTAAATGCAGCCGCAGTAGTTTTGCCGATAAAGGCTGTACTGATGGGAAAGTACAATACTCCTCTGATAGCCGCCGTGCTTTTTAAAGTCGGAGGGCAGCCATGCAACGCCATACTGCTTTGCCAGCTCAAAGCCGATTTCATTGAGTTTTTGGGCATTCTTGTAGGGGCTGATGGAAAGCGTACTGGCAAAGTAATCAAAGCCACCCTCTTTAGCGGTTTGAGCAGTCTCTTGAAGCCGCAGACGATAACATTGAAAACAGCGTTCTCCTCCTTCCGGCAGATTTTCCATCCCTTTCGCCATCTCAAAAAAGCGCTTTGGGTCATAATTTCCCGGTAGGAACTGAACGGATGAGGACAGCGGCATTTCCTGCAGCAGACGCTTGACTTCCCACACGCGTTTTGTGTATTCTTCTTCGGGAAAAATATTGGGGTTGTAATAAAACAGAGTAATGGAAAAATATTGGGTCAGATACTCTAAAACATAACTGCTGCAGGGTGCACAGCAGGCATGGAGAAGAAGCCGGGGTTTCTTTCCCTGCGGCAAATTCTTGAGGAGTTTGTCCAAGGCAAGCTGATAATTCTGCTTTATCATGTTCATTTCCGCCTTCTTTTTATTTTGCGAATACAAAGAACCGCGCATCATCAAAGCAAAACGCGCGGTTCATAAAACTGAAATCAAAAGATTCAGACAGATAAAATTCATACCTACTATCTTTAAGGCAAGGCAGTAAAAATTTGTTTATTTTTCAGTTTGAATCCCAATCTTCAGCTCATCTAACTGCTGTTGGTCGACCACATCCGGTGCATTAGACATCAGGTCTGCCGACGATGAAACTTTCGGGAAAGCCACCGTGTCACGCATATCATCGATACCAAGCAGGACCATGACCAGACGCTCCAGTCCCCAAGCCATACCGCCGTGCGGGGGAGCACCATATTTCAAAGCATTGAGCAGGAAACCAAAGCGGCGCTCTGCCTCTTCTGGTTTGAAACCCAGAGCTTCCAGCATACGTTCCTGCAGTTCGGTATCGTGTATACGAATGCTGCCGCCGCCTGCTTCATAGCCATTGATGACCATGTCATAAGCGATGGAACGCACAGAGCCGGGGTCACTTTCCAGACGGTCAAGATCTTCCGGATTTGGCATGGTAAATGGGTGATGCATCGCCATCCAGCGGCCTTCCTCCTTGCTGTATTCAAACATGGGAAAGTCTGTTACCCACAGCAGGCAGGGCTTTGATTTATCAATCAGGTCAAAGCGGCGAGCAAGTTCACAGCGCAGAGCGCCCAAAGAAGCATAAACAACCGAGTTGTCATCGCTGGCAACTAAGAACAGTACATCGCCGGATTCTGCATGCAGGGCAGTGCGGATTGCGGACACTTCCTCAGGCGTCAGGAATTTTTCATAACTGCTGGTTTCCTTTTCAGCCAGACGTGTCCATGCCAGACCTTTTGCACCATAGGACTTTACCCAGTCGCCAAGTTTGTCAATCTCTTTGCGGGAAAGGTCTTTTGCCTTTCCTTTCAAGTTGATGCCGCGCACCGAGCCGCCTTCTGCCAAGGCACCGGAAAATACTTTAAACCTTGTATTTTTCACGCAGCCACTGACATCGTGCAATTCCATGCCAAAGCGCAGGTCTGGTTTGTCGGAACCGAAACGGTCCATTGCTTCCTGCCACTTCATGCGCGGCAATGGTGTGGGGATGTTGATATTCAGTAATTCCTGATAGACTTTTTGAATGAATCCTTCCCCAATAGCCATGACGTCGTCCTGCTCGACAAAGCTCATCTCAAAGTCGATCTGGGTAAATTCCGGCTGACGGTCGGCACGTAAATCCTCGTCGCGGAAACAGCGGGCAATCTGCATATAGCGGTCAAAGCCGGAAACCATCAAAAGCTGTTTGTAAAGCTGCGGACTTTGGGGCAGGGCAAAAAATTTGCCGTGAAAAATACGGCTGGGTACTAAATAATCGCGGGCACCCTCTGGAGTTGATTTAATCAGGTCAGGTGTTTCAATTTCCAAAAAGCCGTTGTCATCGAAATAATCGTGCGCGCATTTGGTGATACGGTGGCGTGCCATCAAAATACGCTGCATATCAGGGCGGCGCAGATCCAGATAACGGTAACGCAGCCGTGTCTCACTAGACACATTGGAATTTTCCTCAATGGCGAATGGAGGTGTCTCGCTTTTTGAGAAAATCCGCAGTTCAGAAACAGCCAGCTCCACATCTCCAGTTGGCAAGTCGGGGTTTTTGCTTGTGCGTTCCCGCACAATACCAGTTGCCGCAAGACAGAACTCACTGCGGCAGGCAAACGCTTTCTTAAAGACTTCCCGGTCAGTCTCTTCATCAAAAGCAAGCTGCATGATGCCGGAGCGGTCACGCAGATCGATAAAAATCAATTGGCCAAGATCACGCTGACGCTGAACCCAGCCGCATAAAGTCAAAGTTTTTCCGGCATCAGACAGACGCGGTTCGCCGCAATAGCAGCTGCGCTTGAGGCCGGTCATAAATTCTGCCATAGTGTTCCTCCAAAAAAAAGAAATCAAAATTGATTCAATAACGTAAATGATCTGTATGGTATGAGAAAAATGCGGTGCAGACAATGGACAAAGTTACTGCTTGTCTGTTCGCTTTTAAAAATTAAAGTTGGCAGTCCAATGTGACAAATGCTTTGGCAAAGCTTTCATTCAAGGGCAGCTCCTGCTTTTCACCGCTTGTCATATTTTTAACTTGTGCTTTCCCCTCTGAAAGCTCGTCGTCTCCCAGCACCATGCTGTAGCGTGCGCCGATTTTGTTTGCATATTTCATTTGTGCTTTTAGACCGCGGCCAAGATCATCAAAAGCTGCCGCAATGCCGCAGGTACGCAGTTTAGATGCCATGACAAAGCTTTTTTGCCGTGCGGTATCTCCCAGACTTGCAATGTAAAGGTCACAAGTTTTGGGACACGGGAACTCAATTTGCTGTGCTTCCATAAGAAGCAGCAAACGTTCCAGTCCCATGGCAAAGCCAAGTGCCGGCACTTCAGGTCCGCCCAGTTCCTGAATCAGGCCGTCGTAACGGCCGCCGCCGCAGACGGTGCCCTGACTGCCAAGTTCATTGGTTGTAAATTCAAATACTGTGCGCGTATAGTAGTCCAGTCCACGCACGATACGGTCATTGATTTTATAGGCGATGCCCAAAGCATCCAGTGCTGCCTTCACCTTTTCAAAGTGGGATTTGCAGTCTTCACAAAGGTAATCTAAGATAGAAGGTGCCTTCTCTGCAATTTTGTGACAGGTTTCAACTTTGCAGTCCAGAAGGCGCATGGGGTTGCGGTCCAAACGAGATAGGCAGGTTTCACAGAGCTGCTCTTTATGTTGGCCGAAGTATTCCTGCAGTGCTTTCGTATAGGCTGCACGGCATGCAGGGCAGCCTATGGAGTTCAGTTCCAGTGTCAGCCCGCGGATACCTAGCCGCTTCAAAATAGAATCTGCAATTGAAATAATTTCCGCATCTGCCAGTGCATCACGGGAACCGTACATTTCTATCCCAAATTGGTGAAACTCACGCAGACGGCCCTTCTGTGCTTTTTCATAGCGGTAACAGGAAGTTTCATACCAAAATTTTTGTGGGAGCGCAGCCGCATACAACCCATGTTCCAAAAGGGCACGGGCAGCACCGGCGGTTCCTTCCGGCCGCAGTGTGATGGAACGATTTCCCTTATCCTGGAAGGTATACATTTCTTTTTGTACCACGTCAGTGGTATCTCCTACACTGCGCTGAAACAGTTCGGTATGTTCAAAAACCGGTGTGCGCACTTCATGAAAGCCGTGCAGGGCGGCTTCCTCGCGGAGGACTTTTTCAATTGCCTGCCAGTGCTCACTTTCCCCGGGCAGGATGTCCTGCGTGCCACGGGGTGCTTTTGTTATTAGTTCCATAGTGTTCCCCTCCTGTATTCTGACTTGCTCATTATAGCATATTCAAAAGCTAAAGGAAAGGAAAACGGGAACTTTGACCTGCTTGTCAAAAAAATACTGTAAACAAAAAAAGCTGCTCAAAGCGGCAATCTCCATGCCTCTTGGGGCAGCTTTTTACATACCAATTTCAAGTTCCTCTGCTCAATGCTTTGGATTTAAAATATTGCGCCAATCCAGATCACCGCGCTCAAGGCCATGAATCAATACCTCTGCAGTCGCAATATTGGTAGCAACAGGGATATTGTGCATATCGCACAGACGGAGCATATTCATATCATTCGGCTCATTCGGTTTTGCTGTGAGCGGATCACGAAAAAATAACAGCAAATCCACTTCATTGCAGGCAATGCGAGCGGAAATCTGCTGGTCACCACCCTGGCTACCGCTCAGAAACCTTTGAATATGCAGTCCGGTTGCTTCGCTGACTAGTTTTCCGGTTGTGCCGGTTGCGCACAAGTCATGACGACTGAGCACACCGCAGTATGCAATGCAAAACTGCACCATCAGTTCTTTTTTTGCGTCATGCGCAATCAAAGCGATATTCATGGGAAAGTGCCTCCTTATAATGAAAAATTCAATTTTAATTTTCATGAAATAAAATCAACAATCCGACTTACAGCTTTTGCAGCGGTGGAAGCGGGACCTCGCGTCCCTCCAGCCGCAGTGCAAGTCGGGAAAACGCCAGAACAGCTGGACTGTTTTTAGGGGGAAGGCCATTTACAGCGGATGCACGCAAGGCATCGTCTTCCGGAATAACAGCAATTAGCTGAATACCAGTTGCATCAATCACTGCATCCAAATCGCTGAAGAAATGTGCCTGTCGAAAAAAAGAAGCAGAAAAACGGTTAATTACTAGCCGCTGCTCTGAGATACCGTGCTCCAGCAGCTGATCGCGGGCTTTTGACGCCGCCGCCGCGCTGACACCATCCGGTGTGGAAACAACTACTGCACGGTCTGCTGCTGCACAGGCACTGCGAAAGCCGGTTCCAATTCCGGCCGGACAATCAATGAGGATATGATCAAAATGGCGAGCCAGTGTTGGAACTAACTGTTTCATTACACTGGGACTCACTAAATCTTCTTCGTGTAACGGTGCCGGCATCAGAGAAAGCCCGTCCATCAATGGACTTGTGTAGATTGCCTTTGCAGGGGAGGCAGCACCGGAAACAACATCAGAGAGATCGAATACCCGTCGTTGAGAAACTCCTAGCAGCATATCCAGACAGCCGAGCCCGGCATCACAGTCGAGCAAAAGAACACGCCGCCCCCGGGCAGCAAGAGCCAGTCCTGTCTGTGCAGCTGTTGTGGATTTGCCTACACCGCCTTTTCCAGAGGTGATTACTGTTACTGCTCCCATTCTTATAACCTCTAACCTTATGTTCATACTATCACATTAATTTGATTTCGTCAAAGATTTTATAGGATATTTGCAATTCTTTATCACTTATTCACAAAATCAAGCCTGACATTTTGATGTAACAAACTGTACAAAATTTTCTTACAAGGGATGTTATCAACCAACTGCTTTCGCAGCTGATGTTCCACTTGCGGACTGGTCCAGCTTAAAATATGAGTCATAGATTGCTTTGGCAACATTTTTGCTGTATGTGCCTTTTGCCCCATGCGGAATAACAACGGCGAGCGCAATCTGTGGATTATTATAAGGTGCAAAGGAGATAAATGTGGTGTTATCGGATTCGCTGGTTTCTGCTGTACCCGTTTTTGCAGCTATCTCAACGGGATAGTTTCCAAATGGGTCATAAGCTGTGCCGTGCGGGCTGGCACAGACATCCCGCATGCCGGTTTTTACGATATCCAGATTGTCTTTGGAAAGGAAACTGTAATCATGATTATCCGTATAAGTATCTGGCTTTGTCGTTGAAATAATTTTTTTGCGGCTGTAATCTGTGACATGATCTACTAAATGTTCCTGTTTGCGGGTACCGTTGTTGGCAATGGTTGCAACGTAAGCTGCCAGTTGTGCGGCGGTAAATCGGTTGTCACTTTGTCCGATTGCTGCCTGAATGGTGTCAGTTGGGTACCAGACACCGCCGGACGTTTTCTTTTCCGCAGGACCGGCCAGCGTACCGGTATTTTCTGCAATTTCCACTCCTGTCTTTTCTCCAAGGCCGAGCTTTTTTGCATATACATTCATTTTGGAAATTGTCGTGTGGAAACCGGTTTCGAAGAAAAAGATGTTACAGGATACTTCCAAAGCACGTTCCACAGAAATCGCCCCATGATTTCCTTCACATTTTGGCATGTAACCGCTGTCTTCAAATCGACGATAAATATGGTTGCAAACATATGTGGTATTTATATTGATGATTCCTTCCTGCAAAGCTGCCAGCGCCACAGACGGCTTAAAAATAGAGCCGGGTGCATAGGCACTCTCAAAGGCTTGGTCTGTCAGCGGATGAGAGGGATCTGTCAATAATTTGTTGGTGTAAGCTGCGTCAGAAGGATATTTGGACAGGTCATAAGATGGATAAGAGGCTGCCGCAAGAACAGAAAAGTCTTTCACATTCAGCACAACGACACTGCCGCCCGTACAGGAGGAATATAATCGGTGTGCTGCCTGCACGTTTGCCGCCAGTGCATCGTCTGCCACTTTTTGCAGTTTGGAATCGATGGTCATAAATACGGTATCACCGCTGACCGGTGCAGTAATCACTTTTTCTCCGGTTACCTTTCCGCTGGAGTTGATGGTCAGGCTTTTCTTTCCCTCTGTGCCGCGCAGGGTGCTTTCCATGGCACTTTCAATTCCAGATTGGCCGACCCGATCATTCAAGTGATACCCCTTTGCTTTCAGTTGACTGTATTCCTCTGGGGAAATTGCTCCAACTGTTCCTACAATTTGTGGGATAAGAGTGCCATTTGGATTTTCGCGGGTCGTCGTTACTTGCACAGTTACACCTGGAAGGCTGTCGCTGTTTTCACTGACAATTTCCACTGTCTCACGGCTGACATCCTCTGCAAATGTATAAGGTGTATTTAAGCTGAATCCCTGCAGCGTCATGGCATAGCGCACGGAAACAATCTTCCGCAGGTCGGCTTTGCTGTATCCTGCTGTGGGGTTTGAATTTTCCTTTGTTGTGGCAAAATATTTTTCAATCAAATTTTGCATGCAGGTATTGGCATCTGCATACGAATTAACGCCTAGGAAAGATTTTGATTTCAAATACTTAATTTTGGAATCCGAGTTGGCTTTAAAAGCGTAATCCCCATTTTTATCCATAATAATAGGCAGAGTGTCCAGCCACTTTTCCTTACGTTTTTCAAGCAGATTAATAAGCCGGAGAATCGTGCCGTTTTCAGAGGAAGAAGTCATGTAGGCATAATCAAACTGCAGGGAATAACCCGTTTTATTGGTTGCAAGCCCCACACCGTTTTTGTCCACAATCTCTCCACGGTTTGTGGTCATCGTTACCGAAGTTGCGCTTTTTTGGTTTGCTTCTTTAACAGCAGAAGCGCCTTCCAAAATCTGCCATTGGAAAAGGCGCAGGATAAATACAGCTGCCAAAACAAGAGAAATCACCGCGCAGGTAATGTAGCGGCCGGTTTTGATATGCTTTTTCCTGAAAAAATGGTGACGCATGAAAGTCCTCCTTTTGCCATTCCTGCCTTATTTGGTATCTGCTGTCAGTCAGGTTCCGCTTAAAGCGGCGGCTGAATCCGCAGAACAAAAAATCGGTTGAGGGCATAAATGGGAAAGACAAGAATAACGGTATAAAGAAAATACGGAATATAATGCTGCACAAGCGCATACACGGGGTCCGCATATCCCAAAACGACATAATTCAGCAGCCATTGCAGCAGTACCGTGATGCCCATTGCAATGCAGCAGATCGTAAAAGCAGTTATCACATTTGTCTGCAGCAGATCACGAGCTAAATAGCTGACGATAAAACAAATTAATGCAAGAATCATGGCATGCAGCCCAAGAATTCCGTTTATCATGCCGATATCAATTAAAAGGCCGCAAAGAATACCGAAAACGGTTGATGCTGTCTGTGATTCAAACATGGCAATGGTTACAGCTGCGGGAATGAGCAGCAGCGGACGTGTGTAGTGAATTGTTGGCAGTACATTAGGCGCTTCCTGCAGCACAAAAAGAAGAATAATTTCAAGTGTATAGGCAAGATACCGAAAAAATTTGCTGTGTTTCATCTGGATGCCCCACTTGAGGAACTGTTGATTTGGGAAGAAGATTCTTTTGCAGCTTCTGCTTTTCCTCTAAAATCTGTAATGACCATCACATCACGAACTTTGGCAGGATTCACATAAGGCCGCACTTCGGCGTACAGGGAGACGTCGTAAGGACTGTTTTTAATGGCAGATACGGTGCCAATTGGCAGGCCCCGCGGAAATTTTCCGCCGAAACCGCTTTCCACAGCAAGACCGCTGGTTACAATTTGATCTCCTTTTTTAATGGTAGTGCCATTTGCAAGATAACTCATTTTGACAATGCCCTGATCTGCCAGCTTTAGTTCGCTGTCCAAAACACCTGTGTCCCGGTTAGCCGTGTCACGGACGCCGAATTGCGAACTTTCATCTAAAATCGTTGTCACTTTTGAGGAAAGTGCACTTACTTCACTGATCCAGCCGACCAGACCGGCAGAGGTAATGACTGGACAGTCTTTTGTCACACCGGAGACAGACCCCTGATCAATCGTAAAGCTGCTGAACAGAGAATTGGGGTCCCGCTCGATTACAGAAGCTGACAGCAGCTGGTAATCTTTATGTTCGTTCTTAATACCCAGAAACTGCTTGTACTGTTCATTTTGCTGCACAGCAGAATAATAATTTGTCAGTTTCTGGTTCAGCTCATTCACTTGTTGCTGCAGCTTCGTATTTTCTGCCTGTAATTCCTCTTTACTCTTGCTGATTGTTGCAGTGTTGGTCTGTGCTTTGCCTGTTACAGAGGAGAAAACTTTCTGCAAGGGCATGGCAATACTGTTTAGCATGTCTCCTACTGCGCCGGGGCCGGCTGTGCTGGTATAGAGAACCAGACTGAACAAAAGAAACAGCACCACAATCAGCCCTTTGAACTTTTTTGTTTGAAAAAACCGGTTCACAGCGAGCCTCCTTCATCCGGCTGCCTGCAATTTTCTGCAAACGGCCGAATTCCTGTGCAAGGAAGCTTTATGCTTCCTTTTCTTTTGGTTTATGATGAGATTCTTTTTCCAGATAAATGCCGGCGCCCTTAACCACACAATCCAGTGGTTCGTCAGCGACGCGGACCGGCATACCGGTTTCCTGATGAAGCAGCGGGGCTATGCCGTGCAGCAGTGCGCCGCCGCCGGTAATGGTAATTCCGTGGTCAATAATATCTGCGCACAGTTCCGGCGGCGTTTTTTCCAAAGTGGTATGTACGGCGTCCACAATGACTTGCAGGGAATCAGAAAGTGCTTCCCGAATTTCTTCTGCCGTAACGGTAATGTTTTTAGCCAGCCCATCCACCAGACTTCGGCCTTTAATCTCCAAGGCAGCATTTGCCGTGTCATCGGTCGGACAAGCAGAACCGATCTGCTTTTTGATTTCTTCCGCGGTCTGCTGCCCAATCAGAAGGTCATATTTTTTCTTAATATAGTGAATAATCGCTTCATCAAATTTATTGCCGGCAACGCGCACACTTTCATAAGCGACAATGTCGCCCAGAGAAATCACAGCAACTTCGCTTGTTCCCCCGCCAATGTCCAGCACCATGGAACCGACCGGATCATCTACAGGAAGCCCCGCACCCATTGCGGCGGCTTTAGGTTCCGGAATAAAGTCCAGCACATGTGCACCCGCTTTATCAATGGCGTCATCGACTGCCTGCCGCTCCACTTCCGTGACACCGGAAGGGATACAGACCACAATGTTAGCCTTTGAGAAACGGCCGGTTTGGGCGGCCATATGAATAAAATGTTTGAGCATGGTGGCCGTAATATCAAAATCGGCGATTACGCCGTCTTTCAACGGACTGACTGCTACAATGGAGCCGGGGGTCCGGCCAATCATATCCTTGGCTTTGCTGCCAACTTCCACCACGGCATCGGTCCGCACGTCCACCGCAACAACGGATGGCTCCCGCATGATAATTCCTTTTCCTCTCATATATGCAAGCGTATTCGCTGTACCAAGGTCAATGCCGATTTCTTTTGCCATAGTCGTAAATACCCCTTTCGGCGCGGTTCGCGCGTATGGATTCTTCTTATTATACCTCTTCATGGTGAAGTTCTCAACCTATATCAAACAAAGAGTGATGTTAATGGAATATTTTGTTGGTGATTTCGTCCTTTTTTCAGAAAGATACCCGGCAGACAACTGCCGGTCAATTCCGGCCGGTAGAACCAAAACCGCTGTTTCCGCGGGCAGTCTGCGGAAGTCCGGCTGTTTCTTCCGGAACAGGGAACCATACAGGAACGACCAGAAGCTGCGCGAAACGGTCACCAGACTGGATGGTATATGGTTCCGTGCCAACATTGCAGAGGCCGGCAATCAGTTCTCCACGGTAATCGCAGTCGATAATTCCCACACTGTTGCTCAGAGTGATGCCGTGTTTGACGCCAAGGCCGCTCCTGCCGCAAAGCAGCCCGACTGTGCCTTTCGGCAGAGCAACGGCCACACCGGAGGGTATCTGACAGAGCTTTCCGGGCGCAATGGTCATCGGCCTGTCCAAGCAGGCATAAAGATCAAGTCCCGCCGAGCCGGAAGTGGCCCGCGTAGGCAGAATGGCACCGGAACGCAGCTTTTTGATTGGAAGATTCATAAAACACCTCTGCAATAAAGTCCATGGGTTACCTTGCCGGCTATCGGCTTGTCCGCAAAAGCAAGCTGCAGCACTTGCGCACGTTGTTCTGCCGTTTCCGTTGTAAAGCGCAGGACACCAAAATCCTGTCCGCTGCATTCACTCAGTTTTCCCAGCATGGAAAGCGGGACACTGTTCAGCACCTCGCTGCAGCCGCCGAAGCACTGCACAGGGAATGAGATTCCTTTCCGGTCCCTCAAACTATGCGTAGTTTGACAGTGACGGCAGCCGCCCCCGTTTGCAAGGGGACAGTTACGGGTGAGCATGAGCGGAAGTCTGCCGTAAACAACGAGTCCGCGGGGCAGCTTTTCGCCCAGGGCATTTGCCTGCCGCAGGGTCAGTTCAAAGCTCAGTTCCGTATCGGTCAGACCGAATTCAGTATACCAATGCAGTGCGGCAGAGTTTGTCACATTCAATGAAAATCCGCCGTGCACCGTTAAGCCAAGTTCCTTTGCAAGCTGCGCACTGTTCAGCGTTCCGGCCCAGACTTCCCGAAAACCGGAATTTGCGGCGGTTTCCAGCGTGCGGTGAATGGATTTTTCCGTGCCAAACATACCGCGGGGCATTTCCAGCCAGACGGTAAATCCGCGATTGCGCAGCTCTTGCAGTACAGAAAGCGGCAGGTCATAGGGTACGGTCACACTGCTGCACTGCAGCGCTTCCTCTGGAATTTCTGCGTCTGGAAAACGCGCACGGAGGGGAAGCTTTAAGGAAGCCCGATGCGGAGGGACCTCGTAGGAAACGGAAGCAAATGGAATGGCTTGCCGCTGCTGACGCATTTGCTGCAGGCGGGCCAGTACCTCGCGGCGTAACCGGTTCAGCACAGAGACCGGTACCGAAAGACCGTCTGCCAGATGGCACTGTATGGTTTCTGCAGTAAACGGTGTGCCGCCCGTTTTTCCTAAATGTTCTTTGCAAAAGTCCTCGGTCACAGGATGTTCTTTTGCGGGCTGCGGAAAGCTGTCGCTAATGGATTTCGCAACGTGTCCATCGGAGTCGGCGGCTGTCAGCTGGACAGGAACACCTGCCTGTACCGTCAATTCCAACTTCACGGGAACACGTGACAGTTCCCGGCGATAGAGTTCCCGCAGCCGATGGCAGGCAGGATCCGCTGCAGCCACGTCTTCGCGGCTGCGTGTACCGAACATTTCGCGGCCCAACTTTCCATCTGCGTAACCGGTTGTGAAGCCGGAACGGGAAAAGACATGATGCAGATCCTCCAAGAGCTGCGCCGGAAGCGGCTTTCCGTCTGCGCTTAATCTGCAGGCATAGGTTGCGGCTGCAACATATTCCGGCCGTTTCATGCGGCCTTCTATTTTGAAGGAATCAATTCCAGCATTCCTGAGTTCACGGATGCGGGGAATCAGGGAAAGGTCTTTCAGGGAAAGATCATGGCCGGTACCGCCCTTTGCCGCAAACGGCAGGCGGCAGGGCTGGGCGCACTGCCCCCGGTTTCCGCTGCGTCCGCCCAGCATGGCACTTAGCCAGCACTGACCGGAAACGCTCATGCACAAGGCACCGTGTACGAATGTTTCCAGCTCTATGTCCGGTGTGTCCTGATGCACAGAGGATATCTCTTGGAGACTCATTTCACGGGCCAGAACGACACGGGAAAATCCTGCTTCCCGGCACGCGCGCACGCCGGCCGGCGAATGAATACTCATTTGTGTACTGGCATGCAGCGGCAGCTGCGGGCAGAAATGACGAAGCAAATCGAGCAGTCCCATGTCCTGCACCAATACCGCATCTACCGGCAGGGAGCAGGCAAACTTTATCAAATCCAGCGCGGCAGGCAGCTCATCGTCCCGCATGAGTGTGTTCACGGCAAGATGAACCCGTACACCTCGTTCATGACAGTAATCGACAGCCTGTGAAAGCTCTTCACGGGAAAAATTATGGGCATTGGCTCTGGCGGAAAAAGAACCGGCACCCAGATAAACGGCATCTGCACCGGCGCGGACCGCTGCCGTCAAACTTTCCGGTCCTCCGGCAGGTGACAGAATTTCTCCGTTATTCATGGGACTCCGACTCTTTTGTGCCCGCAAACAACTGCAGAAAATCTTCGGATTTTTCAGATCCTTCATGAACTGGGCGGGTAAAGTTTCCACTATAAGCGGCGCGCTGGACGGGGGCATCTGCTGCAGTTTCGGAAGCGCTGCCTTCCCTTGTTTCTCCTAAGCGAGCGCGCAGAGAAGCAACCTCCTGCTTTAACCGTTCGGTTTCTTTCTTTGCTTCTTCTGCTTCTAAACGCGCCTTGGAACTGTCATCCAAATAACTTTTAATCTGCTCCCGCAGCGTTTCGGCGGTCCGGCTGGCTTTATGATAATCATCGCAGAAGGAGAGGGCTGCCACAATGGCGGTTACAGTGCCGGAGGCATGTTCACTCTGGTGGGAAAGAGCAAGCATGCAGTCCTGCACTTCCCCTGCAAGTCTGCGGACGTATGTTTCATTGTCATCCGTGCCCACTATGCATTCGGTTCCGCACACGGTCAGCCGGATACTGTTTTTACTCATTTATTAAAGTTCCTTTCTTCAAAAAACTGCTCTTGCCATTATACCCTATTTTCATTCTGGAAGAAAGCGTTTTAAACAAAAATCGAGACATATTAGCTTTTAGATGGAAACAGGTGAAACTTAAAATACATTTTGTGCAGTATGCACAAAAAACCGGTGAAAAATAGGTACGGAAGAAATGACTCCAAAAAAAAATAAAAATCCACAAAAACCGCATTGCACAGCGGAATTTCACCCAATCATACCAATTTTTCTATTTTGCCTGCAGTCATTGAAATACGGCTTAATTTGGCATATAATATAAAAGTACATTTTCGGAAACACCACGCGGAAAATAAAATCTGTCTCTGCCTGAATGGAGGAATTTGACCATGGAATATAAACAGTCAGTACAGCAGATCAAAAAAGGAATTCTTGCAAAGCTGGACCATAATTATGGAGTCGGCCTTGAAAATGCTACCAATGACCAGCTGTATAAATCAGTTGCACTAATGGCCCGCGAGATGATGGAACAGGGCCGCAGCGAATTTATGGCAGAAGCAGAAAAACAGAATGCGAAGCAAGTCTATTATCTCTGCATGGAGTTTTTGCTTGGGCGCAGCCTGAAAAATACACTATTTAACCTTGGAATAGAAGGACGTTTCCGTGACGCATTGAAGCAAATGGATGTAAAGCTGGATGCCCTTTATGACTGCGAGCCGGATGCAGGCCTTGGAAACGGCGGACTGGGGCGGCTGGCAGCCTGCTTTATGGATGCGCTGGCGACTGGGCGCTACCCCGCAACGGGCTACAGCCTGTGCTATGAATATGGTATTTTCCGTCAGAAACTGGTGGACGGCTGGCAGACGGAACTGCCGGATTTCTGGCTTCCCGGCGGCCGTATCTGGATGCGCGAAATACCGGAAAAGGCGGTAGAGGTTCACTTCCGCGGCCATGTGGAGGAAAGGTGGAACAGCAATTACCACGAAACTATCTATAAAGATTATACAACAATACTGGCGGTTCCCTGCGATATGTATATTGCTGGTATGGGCGGCAAGGGGATTTCACGTCTGCGCCTTTGGAAAAGCAAGAGTCAGTCTTTTGACATGGGACTTTTCAATTCCGGCAATTACATGCGCGCGATGGAGCAGAATGCCATGGCAGAGTCTATTACCAAAGTGCTTTATCCGGAAGACAACCATCCGGAAGGCAAAAGCCTGCGGCTGACACAGCAGTATTTTCTTGTGTCTGCTTCCATTCAGGACATTATCCGCGATCATTTATTCAAATATTCCACACTTGATAATTTGCCGGATAAAGTGGCAATTCACCTAAACGATACGCACCCGGTGCTGGCAATTCCGGAACTCATGCGTATTATGTTGGATGAATGTGGGTATGACTGGGATCATGCATGGGATATTACCACACGCACGATGGCCTACACGAATCATACAGTTATGAAAGAAGCACTTGAATGCTGGAATCAGGAACTGTTTCGCATGCAGCTGCCGCGTATTTATCAGATTGTGGAAGAAATCAACCGCCGCTTTTGCAAGCAGATGCATGACATTGGCGTGGATGGTTACAAAGTCGGCCGTATGGCTCCGCTGAATGACGGCTATGTTAAGATGGCAAATCTTGCCGTGGTGGGCAGCCACAGCGTAAACGGCGTTTCCGGCCTGCATACCCAAATCCTGAAAGACGAGGTCTTTCATGATTTTTATACAGAAATGCCTGCAAAATTCACCAATGTGACAAATGGAATCGCACACCGGCGCTGGCTTAACCAGGCAAATCCAGAACTGGCGGCACTGATTAAGGAGAAAATTGGGGACGGATACATATATGACGCCACTAAACTCAAGAAATTTGAAGCATACAAAACAGATAACACGGTGCTTAAACAGATGGCAGAAATTAAGCACCATAATAAAGAGCGGCTGGCAGCTTATATCAAAAAAGAAAACAACTTGGTCCTTGATCCGGATGCTATTTTTGATGTGCATGTCAAGCGGATGCATGAATATAAGCGGCAGCACCTGAATGCCCTCAATATCCTTGCCAATTACCTTTGGCTCAAGGACAATCCGAATGCAGATTTCACGCCTCATACTTATATCTTTGGTGCGAAAGCAGCCCCCGGCTATTACTTCGCCAAACAGATGATCCGCTTTATTTATGAGCTGGGTGAGATGATCAATCATGATCCTGCTGTGAAAGATAAAATGAAAGTCGTTTATGTGGAGGATTACCGTGTTACTTTGGCGGAGCTGCTTATTCCTGCCGCCGACATCAGCGAGCAAATTTCGCTTGCCGGTACGGAAGCTTCTGGTACCAGCAATATGAAATTTATGATTAATGGTGCCATCACGATCGGTACGCTGGATGGTGCCAATGTGGAGATTCACGATTCTGTCGGTGATGATAATATGCTGTTGTTCGGCATGACTGCACCGGAAGTGGAGGCGCTCCGTTCTTCCGGTTACCATCCGGACCAGATTTATTATAATAATCCCGTCCTGCACCGTGCCATTGATTTTATGCGCGGCGGAATCAATGGCGTGGATTTTCATGACATTGTTGATTCCCTAACTGGAAATGATCCGTATATGGTTCTGGCAGACTTTGACAGTTACCAAAAAGCGCAGAATATGGCGATGCAGCTGTATCGGGATCCGATAAACTGGCAGCGGATGTGTTTGGTGAACATTGCGAATGCAGGACGTTTTTCGGCTGACCGTGCAATTGGAGAATATGCAAAAAATATTTGGCACTGCATGCCGCTCTCTGAAAAGCCGGCCGATAAAGTCAGAAGATACACAATGGGTTGACCTTTGCCCTTGATCCATCTATTTTAATTTAAAAAAGTATGTCCGGCCCCTCATGGAAAGGAGTTTGCAAGCATGTTTAATTCGCGCAATCCTGTATTTCGTTATCCGACAGGAGCGGTGGCGAACTGCCTGCCCGTTCATTTTAAAATTGATATGCCGCGCGATTTGCGGTGCAGTGCAGCCCGCTTACTGGTACGGGATGACAGCACCGGAAAAATACAGGCACTGGATATGTTTTGGTGCGGCATGAACGGTGACAACCATGAATGGTGGGAGTGCCATTTTGCCGCCCAGAAACCCGGTCTGTATTTTTACCATTTTGAAGTGACCACATGGAGAGGCATACTGAACCTGCACAAAGGTTTTGGCGGGGATGGAACTGTGATGGGAAACGGAAATGAGGAGTGGCAGCTTACGGTTTATGACCGCTCCTTCCACACCCCGGATTGGCTTGCCGGCGGCATCATGTATCAAATTTTTCCGGATCGCTTTTTTTCTTCCGGAAAACCGAAAGCCAATGTGCCGACGGACCGCAGGCTGCATAAGAACTGGCAGGAAAAACCGGAATGGCAGCCGGACAGCAAAGGTGAGGTTACAAATTCTGACTATTTCGGCGGTGACCTTGCCGGAATTACCAAAAAGCTGGATTATCTGAAAAGTCTTGGTGTGACGTGCCTTTATCTTAATCCAATCTTTGAGGCGCATTCCAATCACCGTTATAATACAGCAAATTATGAAAAAATCGATCCTCTGCTGGGGAACGAAGAGGATTTTTGTATTCTTTGTCAAGAAGCAGGCAAACGTGGAATTCATGTGCTGCTAGACGGTGTTTTCAGCCATACGGGCAGCGACAGCATTTATTTTAACCGCGAGGGCCGTTATCCGGTACAGGGAGCCTATAACAGTAAAGAATCTCCTTATTATCCATGGTACAATTTCCAAAATTGGCCGGATGATTATGCATGTTGGTGGGGATTTAAGACTTTGCCAAATGTCACAGAACGCAATCCTGCGTATAATCAGTATATCAATGGAAAGGGAGGAATTATCCGCCGCTGGATTGCTGCAGGCGCATCTGGCTGGCGGCTGGATGTGGCAGATGAACTGCCGGATGAGTTCCTTGCGCATCTGCGCACAGCGGCAAAAATTGAAAATCCGGAGGCACTGGTGCTGGGCGAAGTTTGGGAAGATGCCAGCAATAAGAGTGACTATGGAAAGCGACGGAAATTTTTGCTGGGCGATGAGCTGGACAGTGTTATGAACTATCCTTTCCGCAACGCAATTTTGGGGTTCCTGCGTGGGGAAGATCCTGCACAGATGATGGAAATTATTTTGAATGTACTGGAGAATTATCCACCGCAGGTGATTCGCCTGCTAATGAATCATATTGGTACTCATGATACAGAGCGTGCCTTAACAGCGTTAGTTGGAGAACCAGTGGCAGACCATGACCGACAGTGGCAGGCCAAAACGCATCTGACAGAAGAACAGCGGGAACTTGGTCTGAAAAAGATGAAGCTTGCTTCCCTGATGCAGTATACGCTTCCGGGTGTTCCCTGCCTTTATTACGGGGATGAAGCCGGTATGGAAGGCTACAAAGATCCGTTTAACCGTGGCACTTATCCTTGGGGGACAGAAAATAAAGATCTTCTTGCCTGGTATCGGAAACTGGGAAAGTTGCGCAGAATACTTTCCTGTCTGCGGGAAGGTTCGTTTGTTCCGCTGAATGCTGATGACCATACAATGGTCTATGTGCGTGAAGATTCCGTGGATGCTATTCTGGTTGCACTGAATGCGGGTGAAAATCCGCGTACATTGTATTTGCCGGATGAATGGCGCACAGCAGAACCGGTTTTTGGAGAGGCACCGGACCGCAATTGTGGAGTCATTTTGCAGCCATGCGGAGCAACAGCGCTGGTTCGACAAAAGCATCCCTCGGTTTCTGGTCCGTTTCCGCTGGGAAAACCGGAAACACCGGAAGAAGCCGTAGAATCTATAAAGGATAAAATCATGGAAAATATGGAACAGGATCCAAAAATTAAAAACGAGTTACTGAATTTTTTGAAAAAAATCTGATTTTTACTTGACTTTTTTCAGCTTACTTATTATAATGGAGAAGCTGTCCCGGATAAAGGGGCAGCAGATATGCGCTCGTAGCTCAGCTGGATAGAGTGTCTGACTACGAATCAGAAGGTCCTGGGTTCGAATCCCCGCGGGCGCACCAAAATGTTTTATGATAATGAGACGAAGTAGGAAACTGCTTTGCCTTGTTGTCATAACAATATGCTCAAATGATTATTACAGTTTGAACACATTGTTATGATAATATCTACCGGGTGAGGGCAGACATTATCATAAGCTTTACAAGTCTTGAACACGAGCATGACGAGTGCTTATCCATTGCCGCTGAGTAAACTCAACGGACATCCCTTTTTCTGGGTACACACAATGCGGTGCTGCGTTCAATGTGTAAGTATCTGTCTTCCGCTGTTATGGCCGCCGGTTGGTCGTAATCGGTTGGCAAGACTTGTGGCTCCCCTGTGATAGGATTGTGGCCGCTTGCTGGCTTGGCGCTTTCTCTGTCGTGTTCAACGCACGTTGACGATTCCGCCGCGGACAGACAATAAGATGTTCAAGACTTCTGAGTTTTCAAGGTTCTCGCAAGTACATTACAATATTTCAAAGTAGCCGTTGCATAGAACAGTCCGTCACGCTACGGAAGCTGGCGAGTTATCGAGAAGATATCGAAAGTGTACATTGTGGCGCTTTTTTACTTGGCGCGTCCGGAACAAGTTGTGATGAAGCAAAAAATGAAGCGACCTCATTTCCCTGCGCCAAAAGGTTAATAAAAGTCGCTTGACAAATTTATGAGCTAAACGCTATACTAGTAGCGTGTAACTGCATTTCACAAGTCATAACGGTTCTGTTTAAACCCTTATGGCGCAAGGTCGTTGTATGTCGGCTAAACATTCAGCGCCTGTGGATGCGCATTCAATTTTTGCTTACTTCGCCATAATACCATATTATGACTTAGAAATCAAGCAAAAATTTTCCAGCCGCCTGTGAGGGCGGTTTTTTTGTGCTTTTTCATCTGGGAAAAACTAAAAATTAAGGGATATATTGACATGTGAAGGATGCAAGGGTATAATATGAATATATTGTTAATAAGAGGAGAATCCTTTATGAGATGTGCCCTTCATCCTGATCGTGAAGCAACTGGCATATGTGTTGATTGTGGCAAAGCATTATGTCAAGAGTGCTCCAATAAGTTTAAGCCTGTTTTATGCCCTGACTGTGCAGAAGCAAGAAATAAGCAGGAACTCAAAAAAGTAGTTACAGTTCTATGTATCAGCATCATATTTTTTATTATTGCATGGAATATTGAAGGATCTTCTAGCTTTTCGTTATACAATAGATATATGGCGCTTCGGGTCCTTGCAGCTTTATTTATTGCAGGGGTACCGTGGGGATGGATTACTTTAAATAAATTGACCCCAAATGTATTTTTAGTTCTTCCTGGTATAGGGTGGATCATGTATTTTATTACAAAACTAATTCTGTCGTTTATTATCGGGATCTTTGCAATGATTATCAAAAACATTTATTACATTTATAAATTAGTTAAATATGTAAAAACAGAGAAATACATAAAAAGTCATCTTTAAAGCTGATTTGAGCTCTGTGGAAAATGCTACTATTCATTTTGGAAGGATAAGTACGACAATTTGTCGTACTTATCGAGCAGAAGGATATGAATGATTTCTGGAGACTTACATATAATAAAATACAGTATTTTATATTGCAAGCTCAAAAGCTTGACTTTTATTGTACTTGTGGTATATTATAGCTGTAATGAAAAGCGTTTCGCGGCTTTGACGGCGACTCATTTATGAAAAGTGCTTCGCGACTTTAACGGCGACTCATTTATGAAAAGCGCTTCGCGACTTTAACGGCGACTTGTAATGTGAAATAGGGGAAGGCGAATAATCGCCTTCCCCTATTTCTTAGGAGGGAAAAAATGGACCCTTTACTATTGGACTTTTTCACGGTTGATTACTCATATGTACAATATCTTCAAAAAGCAGAACAGAATAAAAGGGGATTTACCCATGTTCCCAATATGAATTACGGGAAAAACAGGAAGGATAAACTCCTTTGTGGAATTATATTGCATATCAATCATGTCAACTATTACGCTCCTATCTCTTCCTATAAAATTAAAAAGCCTGACAATTTGCTGATTCGAGCTAAAAATGGTTTGGTAACCAGTTCATTGCGTTTTAATTATATGTTTCCTGATCCTCAAAGCTGTATCTGTACGTTTGTGATTAATAACATAACTGATCGCGCTTATAAGAGACTCGTTAAACAGGAATGGAATTTTTGCAATTCCAACCGGGAGCATATTTATGCTTTAGCAGAACGTACATATCGGCGTGTCTTACTTGGCAAAAATAAGGGACTTGTTGCCAATAGCTGCGATTTTTTATTTCTAGTAGAGCAGAAGTGCCGGGAATACAAAAAGATGCATAGCTTACAACATCCACTCAGTTTAGACGAGCAGCTAATGGCAGCGAAGAAAGAGGCCGAGCAGCAGAATGCGAACCGTGTGATTCCAGTGCAAGGAGATATTCAAGAACCAGAAAAATAGGTACGACAAATTGTCCAATTTATGATTTTCTAGTGTTTTTTAAAAGTATTGACATATTTATAGCTCCAGTGTATTATAATAGTAACAAGGCAGACACAGTCTGCCTGGTGGGCTGACACCTAAAATCCGAAAGTTTAGCCGGACGAATGTGCCGGACTGTTGGCAGGCAACGTAATAAACCTGAAGCCTTGCCGGACGAATGTGCCGGACTGTTGGCGGACAACATGATAAATCAGCCACAAAGGGAGAGCATGTTGCACTGCGGTGCTTCTGCTCTTCCTTTAAATTATTTGTGGGGAAAGAATGAAAAATAAATATATATTAAGTGAAATATACAAAAATGCAATCGAGTATCATAAGAATCTTGAAGGAAAAAATGTATTATTTGCTTATGGTTCGCAGACGCATACGGATTTCATTGAAACATTGTTTCTGAGTAAACATTTTTTGCATTTAACGGGTGTTAAATTAGTAAATGGAATGGGAGCAAAACTGTTTTATAAACGTTGTTTACATAATCAGATAAGTCCTAAAGATTTTCAAGTGGATTCTACAGTAAAACTAAAGCTTGATGTACTTCCACAGGTAATGAAAATTTACAGGAATGCGAAAATGTGTGGTGACTTTGATGGAAACAGGCTAAAGCCGCGTACAGAAAAAATTATTGGGAATATAACGGTGTCACTAGGTTTTATAAAAGATGGTGATTATTATGTACCGAATACTGTTCTAGAGGAAGACATACGCAATGTTACCATACATCCTCAGCAACGCGTTTTAGCAGTTTTTAGGAAGTCAGTAAAGCAAGAAAAATATACAGAATTATGTTATACAGCGAGGGGTATAACAAGGGAAACCCTTATACTACCCAATAAAATTGCTGTCAAACTGGCTGCACCTGGTCTTGGTACAGCCATGCTGCATCAGAAGCCTAAACCTGAAAAAGGGATGATTGGTCCCGAAAAATTAAGTGATAGAATCATTCAGGCAAGGCAACAGGCTCAGAAATGTAATGCCAAATGCGATAAGTTACTTACACAGAATCGTACAGAGTTGGAGAGATAGGTACGACAATTTGTCGCACCTATTATGCATTGATTATAAATCATTACATAAAAAGCTCGCTGGTTTTCCATCTAACCAGTGAGCTTTTTAATGCGGCCATTATATCAGCAGTGCTGAAGCTGTTCAATGATTTTTTGCAAATTAGAAATCATCTGTGCTTGCTGGCTTACTAATACTGTCAAAGGTTCGTTAGATGGCTCTGTTTGCATTCTATCGCATTTATCAACTTGCTCTCGCAGAAAGTTCACATCAGGGGAGCAGTATTGCTTTATTGTGAATGCAACATCTGTGTGACCAAGAATTTGTGACAGCGCCTTCACGTTCATACCATTTTCGAGAGAACGAGTAGCAAAGGTATGCCGATATACGTGGGTAGTAATAAAAGGAATTCCAGTCAATCGCCGTAGCCGAAGATAAAGTTTTTCCAAAGATGACATAGAAATTGGACTTCCAGTTGAACAATGAAATATACTATTATCAAAATGACTCTTGCATTGCGATAATAGAATTTGCTGAGCTTCTTTGCAAAGAGGTACAGGGCGTATGCCTGCTTTAGTTTTGCTTTTGCGAACGTATATAATTTGCTGATTTGCGTTGTAATCGCTCCATTTTAAATTACAGAGTTCTTCTGCGCGCAAACCGGTTCGTAAAAAGAAAACTGTTATGTGTCCTAAAAGAGTTTTATGTGCAGCTTCCTCAACAATTTTTTGTTCTGTCCGAGTGAATGCACGAACTTTCTTTTGCGAAGCTTTTTTGGGAATGTATAATTTTCCAATTGAACAAATTTTCAGTGATGGTATTTTGCTAGCAACTTCAAAAGATTTGTGGAATACTACACGGATATCATTTAAGGTAGACTTTGCATAAGTATTGGCTAGGCTATTAAGGATATTTTGCGCATACAAGCTTGTAAATTCACTCAGTGGCATTTCCTGCAACTCCGGTTGATGATGTTCTAATTCTTTAATTGCATTGTTGTAGCAAGAATACGTTTTTACGGCTAAATTTGGCTTTACGTAAATTTCACACCATTTTTTCATCCAACTAAGTACAGTCTCATTTTTCATATGTAATTCCTCCAAATTTATAATTTCTTCCTTACGGTAAAAATTTAAATAATAGATGTCAAATTTTAGAAGAAAATGTATAATTAAAAGAGACGCATAATGAATGAAGTTACTTCTTTGGTAAAAAAATAATTTATGCGTAAAAAAGGAAGCAAGGGCTGCCACCCTTGCTTCCTTAGCTTTATGTGAATGCATTTTAATTGCGACAATTCTTATTAAGCCTTTCTTACACCCTGAATATGCAAAAAGCGGATGGCTTCATACGTATAGGTGCTTAACGACCGCATGTAGGCATCATAGGAATGCGCACAAACAAAAATCGTATTTTCCTCTATACCAGTGACAACAGGAGTGTGATAAAACTCCCTTTCATTCCTGCCAAGCTGGACGATGTCACCAATTTTAAGATTCTTTTGATCGGTTTCAATTGCGTAGGGTCCTATTCCTTTATTAGAAATGACCTGAACCCCGAAAACTGAGCCAATAGAAAAGTTAGTCACAATATGATAA